>Ga0325404_1004579_pt1 | contig 14670 bp, 7 predicted proteins | sample PopdelMetagenome_18_FD_205664 | JGI IMG/M metagenome (GOLD analysis project Ga0325404, IMG submission 205664) | Populus deltoides microbial communities from Bellville, Georgia, United States - Xylem-Control-R1 | ecosystem: Host-associated > Plants > Phyllosphere > Stem > Wood/Secondary xylem... | reverse complement strand
GTTGGGCTTTGAACCCAATTATTATTTTAGCGGGCCTTAAAATGATTTGGGCTTTGGCCCAAATATTTTCATTGGTTTTTTATATTTCTTTTATTTTTTTGTTTTTTTATTTATTTTTTCATTATACGAGAATATCGCCATTTATAACCTGCAAGAGAGTGAATTAAATTGGCAAAACAAAGTCACCGGCTCCTCTCCTTTTACTCCTTTAAACTCGATTGTCTCATCCCATCATTATACGATGGGGACTGATGCATTAGAGAGGGCTGTTGAGTTTGTTTTTGACAGGGAAGGTAATGGTTTTGGGCGGGGATGGCTGGTTGTTGTGTGCGCGTGTGCGCGCAGTGATGGTTACGGGAGGAAGGCTGTTGGCTTTGTTGAGAGGGGTTGTGGAAGGAGTTGTTGGTGTTCTTGTGGCAGGTTTGAAGATGGTGGCTGGGGAATTTCCGGTATATGCAGTGTATGGTGAATGCTCTGTGTTGATGGATGGGAGGCTCTGTTGGTTTTTGAAGGAGAGAAATTCTAGGATTTGGGAAGTCAATTAATGCCAGATTGTGGGAATTGATATAAAGAGATTAATTTGGGACTTTAATTGATGATTTGGGCTGAAAATATGGGATTGGGGAGATTAAAATAAGGATTTAATGCTGGGATTTTTGGTTTAATTTCTCACGAATTTGGCTATGGAAGATTGAAATCTCTGGTTTCCATGTCTGGAATTAATTTAAGACTAAATTGAATTAAATCATTTCAATTAGACTTAATTGGATTGAAATAAATGAATTAAGTGGGCTAAATTAAATTAAATGGATTGAAATGGACTTAAATAAAACTTCAGACAAACATTCCTTATTCTCATTACAGTCCTCGGATTTCGAATTCTTTCCAGTTTCATTCAGTTTTTCTTAAATCATCTTTTTTTTAATTATATCCCTAATTAAATCAATTTATTGAAAATTCATTTCTGTTCTCAAAATTATATAATTTTCATCAAGTTAACTTTTAATTTTGATTTTTCTTTTTAATTAAACCTTTTATTGATTTTTAATTTAGCTATTTATTTTGAAATCATTCTTAAACTTTAAATTTATTTCGCTCTTAACCAAATCAAATTAAATCAAGTTTTTCTATAAAAAACATTTAATTAAAAAAGCTAATTTGCCAAATCAAATTAAATCAAGTTTTTCTATAAAAAACATTTAATTAAAAAGGCTAAAAATTCTCAAGCTCAATTTTACATACTCGATTATCAATCCAATTTCAAACCTTAACTATTCTTTGTATTATTTTTTGCATCTTGTATTTTTTTTTCATAATTTTTAAGATATTTTGACACATAAAAATTAAATAAAAAATAACAAGATGATTAAAATAGCTAAAATTATTGAAAGGACATATTTTTTTGGATTTTTGTAGGTTTTTTTTTTAAATATATACAAAAATAAGGGTAAAATTTTTTTCAATATAGTTTTAGATGGAAAATGGATTTTTTAGGGCTAGTGATGGAGCTTGAGTTTTCAACCTTTTGAGGTGATTGAATCAAAATCAGCAAGTGGTCCATGACTCGACTTAAAAAATAAAAATAAAAAGAGATGGATGATGTGTTGTCCACCCTTACTATAAAAATAAAAAAATAAAGCTTGAGATGTGGGTTTGACCTTATTGTTTATAGGCCAAACATATAAGTCCATATATCTTACGTGTTTTGTATTTTTTTTCTTATATCTTTAATTTAATTTCAGTAAAATAAATTAATAAAAATTAAATTGAGATTTTTCTATCACACACCTTTAAATTTTCAATTGTTTTCTACTATGATCATAGACTTTTTTAATTATATTTACAAGTGATTTTGTTTTTTACAGTCTTTCATGGTGTTTTATTAAATTTTATTTGACCACAAAATATTTTTGGATATTATTTGAATTTTTTTTAATAAGTTTATAACATTTCTTTTATAATAGTAGGAAACACTTTTTTTATGTGGCCTTTCACAATGAATATTTTTTCCTTAAATTTTTTGCTAGCTTTCTTATACATGTTGATTTTTATTATTATATAATCAAATAAAAAATAAATTAAAAAAAGTTATTAAACACAACCAGATACATAATCTAGATCTTGAATTTAGTAAAATTAACCTGAATTGAATTTAGTTGCTCCAATATACCGTTATCTCATTATATATATAAAAAAGATTAAAATAATATTGTATTTAAATTTTTTTTATCCTTGATATAAAGATATTTTTTTTATTTGATCCACAGTTCAATTGGTTTGTTTCAACTAACAAGTGAAAACTGGATAAGATATTTTAACCTTCACTAGCAATATATAGGTAAAGGGGGTGAAAATTGTCTAATGTCAATTACTTATATTATAAAATTGATAAAAAAAAAATAAAACGATCTGGGACTCAATTGATGATAAGGTATTATGTTAAGGGTTAAATTGAGGTTTTCCAAAGAAGAATTCAATAACACGTGTGCTCCTACTCTTTTCACTATAAAATTCAGTGCCTGATTCTCATGACACGTATTAAAATGCCGACAAAACTTAAAAAATTCCTTACCCAAACTTCACTCAACTAACTGTAAACCACCGCCGTTATGTTCTTCCACGACGCCGTTCACCGGCGACTGGTGTCATTATTGCGGCCGTGGTTGCAAGAAGAACCGGAAATTGAACTCCAATTAGGGTTTATCAACTCTGAATTGACCGCAAAGAAGTTAAAATTCGATGTCTCTGCTCTCAATAATGAATCCGAATCCTCTCGGTTTCAATTTAAAGAAGTCACCGTTGATCACTTGAGTTGTCGCTTCTCCAATTGGTCTTCCCCTGCTTGCAAAATTGGAATTCGCGGTGTCAATATCACTCTTTTAGCTGGGTAAGTTATTTTATTTGTTTATGTTGTGATTGATTTTAACGTGAGTGTGAATTTATTGTGTTTTGGTTTTGTTTTGTTTTGATAGGGAAGTGAAGGAGGAGGGGAGTTTGAGAAGGGCGAGGAAATTGAGTGAGGAAAAGAAGAAGGCGGTTGCCGGGTTTGATCCTGAGGTATTTTATTGTTCATTTTGCTGCTTAGAGAGTGTATATAGAGATCTAAAATTAGCTCAATTAAGTGATGCCTTGTTTAGTGATTTGATTGATTATGCTTCAGTAGGATCACTGAGATTTTTCGTGTGTGTATTGGGTATTTGTTTTGTGGTGTAATTGTTTTTTTATTTTGGGGAATACCTGCTCGCATGGAATACCTGCCTTGTATCTCTATCTGGTTGATTCAGTTCATTAGTGATTGTATTAGTATTTTAACTTGTATCAGGTCTTGGCTATGTTGCTGAGTTTGTTTGGAAATGAAACTAATTCATTCATGCAAAGAAGAATTTTTTTTAGTGTGTCTTTTTGTTGCTAATTCAGCTTGATTGAGCTAGTGGATACCTGTTTACTTTTTTCTATTGGTAATGCCCGTTCACAATCACCAAGATGTTGGTTTGTGTATATCAGGGTAGTGCCTTGCATGATGTGCTGGAGAGGATCTTGCTTAACCCACCTTCAAGGAATTGGTTTAAAACCTCTCTGTTGAATCTTGTTCTCAAACATTGCCACTTACAGATTTCCGATACTAATCTGCAAGTGCAGTTTCCCGACTTGAATGACGCTGTAGTTTTTTTGTTGGAACTAAAGGATTTTAATGGAGAATCTGAGCACTCTGACCCTGGGTGTCTTTTAAGAGGGGTTGTTGGTGCAGTTTTTAAACCTCTAAAAGTGGTTTCTTTTGTTATGGATTTTAGAGGTTTTGGGTTTGCATATAAGATGGAAGATCAGATAAACCACATTTCTTCTTTCACAGATCTGCTTTCTTGCATTAAATTAAATGACCTTCGGGTGACGGACTTTAATATCCGTGTTCCAAAATTAAGTCTGTTGTTTTCTCCACTTGATCTCCTTGTTTTGTCAGCTTTTGGTAAACTATCAACGAAAGAACGAAAACATGTCAGAAGTGGTAGACAACTATGGAAACTAGCTGCAAACAGATTAGGATATGTCCCTTCCTCTCCCAGATTATCATTGCATAAATTAGTTGATTTCATTTGCCTCTGGCTACGTTATCAAAATGCATATGAGTATTTGCTGTCTCTGCTAGGATATTCTGCTGACAACTTATTAAAAAAGTCTGTTATTAAGTTGTCTGAGGACAAAATGTTTCTGAATTCTGTCAAACACAATTGGGGGGAGGTTTCCGGCATAGAGAAGGAGTTGCCAGCTGAAGCTATTGCCCAGGCACGACGGATAGCACGATACAGAGCAGTCTCAAACATTCAAAATGGTAAAAATAGTTTCAAAGAGTCTTCAATGGATAAACAAGTCAATGTTTTCTCCAAGATCCTTTCAGTATTCATAGTCATTTGGAATGTTATGTACAAGATTTTGCTCTCAATTTTACATTGTTTCTTTTTTATTATACTTTTCTTTCAACGACCAAAACTTGATTGGAATCCGGGAAACAATTCTGAAGATTACAGCTCCCGATATTGCTTCCTGCTAAACTTTGGAAAGATTTTAGTTACTTTTTCTTCAACAAGCAAGCACAAGAATGTTGATGAAAGAATAGAGTCCCATACAGGGATTTCATATTCTGATATACACTCATTCTGTCTATCAATTCATATGCTGTTACTTGCATATGTTGATGAAGTTTTTGAACAGTCTTTGTCTCTTTCCTGTGGGAAGCTGAAGGTTAAGTCCTCTTCTGTTATGGAGACTGCATTTGTGGATAGGAGTGTAAAGAATCCTTTTAGTTCAAAAAAAGTACATCGGAAAGGGAGTGTTGATAAATTAAAAACTATCCTGATGGGTAAGCCTGCACAAGTATTTCTTCCTTCACAAACTAGTGAAACCAGTGTTGCAAATCCAGCTGAAGGAACCTGTAATCCATATTTGCAGACACTTTTGGGAGAAATGTGGCTGGCTTGGCAAAAATCTTCTGCGGGATATAAGGATAACGAGATTGCATATTCTGAAACTCCATGGCTTCTTTGTGAGATTAAAAACTGTTTGATGGATCCAAACCTGAAGGAACCAGTTTCTGGGTTTTGGAAATGCAGTTTGACAGCCGGGAAATTAAATTTAGCTTTGGGGTATTCATCAGTATTGTCATTGGCTATACTGCTTGGCCAGATACAGCATGCTCTAAATTTGAATGAGAACACTGGGAGGGCAACTGTACTTCTGAATTTTCCTCCAACCATTGAAAATCAGGAAGAAATTAATTGGGAAGATAAATATGAGTTGTATTCTAATAGACTGAAGTTGACTTTTCTTAGAATGCTTCCGGAGAAACATATTGAACTTGGAGTTTTTGTAACTGGTCCTTGTATTGAAATGACACCGAGAAAGGTTGGACTTAACAGTGGGGATAAAGACACGAATCAGGATGATTTTCAACTTGGTTTTGATATCCAAAATATTGAGGTTGTTGTATGGCCAACCTCAAAATCAGATTTGGCATTAACTGGATGGTCAGAATCTGATGGTGCAGAATCAGAGAGCCACAAATTGCGAGAGCCTCAGATAATTGAAATTCCTAAACCAGATAATGAAAAGTATGCATCTAAGGGATGGATTTCACTTGGTTCTTACTTCAAGATTAGTGGTTTCGATATTTACAAGGGGAATTCAGCAGAAAGAGAACGAAACCAAATCTTTTCAATGAAGCCAATAGCTGCTCGGTTATTATTCTTCAGGTAGGGGATTCTAGCCTTTCCATTTGAATTTCATTTTCCCATACCAGGGACTTTGGACACCTTGATTTCTTGGTCCCATTTCCCTTGTTATTATCTGTTTTAATTGTTAAGTAGTTACATTTATTCTTGTTTTCTCAAGCGTCTCTGCTTTCCATTACTTGCACATCATTTACAATCAAGGAACCTTCTTCTTTTTCAAATAATTGCTCCCATGACTTTTCTGCTCAACATGGGGGAGAGCTGTCTCATTCTTTTATTATTCCTATCCTGGGTGTTCATGGAATTAGATGTGTGGTTGCCTGTTGGATGAACTGTCTTGAAAGAAAAAAGACATCAGCATCACAAAATACCATCTGAGGATTTTTGTCTTGCTCTTTTTCTTTGCATGTATTCAATTTCTTTGAAGTCCAAAAGCATATAAGAGCAAAATATCTAGCTTAATAACAAACAACATGAGGTGCTTAACGATTTAAAAAAGTAGAATACTGTGCATCTGATGGATATCTCCTTCTAGTTTTTTGATGAAGTAGATAACATTGCACTAAAGAACATGTTTAATCCCTCTTTGATACTGTTTCTTAATACACTAACCAAGCATCAATCTTTTCTTGATTTTTGTTTCAGGGAGTTTGTATATACGTTTAGCACGACTGTCATTGCTTTCTCAACAACTTTCTCTGTGACGGCTTCAGGATTCCATATTATATCATATATGGATGAGTTGTATGTTCTCTTTCAGGTGATTGTGTCCTTTTACTTTTCTTGAATAGAAGTAGCTATATGGCATTGATCAAAGCACATGTTTAAATGCCAACACCTTGAATTTTAGTACTTGAAATATTATGCATTTAGTTGTATCCTGAGCCAATTCTCTGTGCACTCATTGGCTTTTCACCTTCTTGACCTCCCTTTTATTCTTTTAAGGCCTTTAAATTTAAAGAATGAATTTTCAACTTGGAGATGCTATAAGGACAGTTGAAATAGTTTGTCTCAAAATAATGAGAGAGGACATTGTTGCCAATGAATTGTTGATGGATGTTCCTAGGAGAGCTGAATGGAATGTTTTGTTACTAAGGACATAAACTTTATTGACTTTGACGTGGTATTTAATAGTTGCATTGGTGATATGACAACCATTGCTTTCTGGGTTTTGACATGATGACCTTGTGGTGATGGTAGCACCAATTTGTTGTTCTAGGATTAAGGAAACTATAACACCTAAGAGGGGGGTGAATTAGGTGTATCACTAATATTAACAAATAATACAAATTAATTCAAATAAATACAATAACCAACAATATTATTAAAGTGCTTAAAATAAATAAGTAAGGGAGAGAATTTGCTAACTTGATTTTTAATGTGTTTGGCAAGTTTACATCCACACCTTAAGTACCAAACCGTACTTGAGTATTGTATTCTTTACCTTGTCCAAGCTTTAGAGTACAATGACCACTTGATGAATCCATACCAAGATTTTTACATCATTTGAAGATATTCATTCTTCAAGATTTTTCTTCCACTTATAGATATGCCTTGTTCAAGATTTTTATGTTGGTGAAAATACTTCACCAAAACCAAGAGTTTTTTCCTAAGTCAAAGGTTTATAAGTGATTTTTGTTATCAAATGGATATTACAATTGAAACTTCTAGTATCTCAATATCTCAAAAGATAGTACTTATAGGATCAGAAAGTGTTTAAGTGTAGTGAAAATGAGAGTGTATACTCTTGTACTAGATTATGAAGGTTTGATTGCGCAAATATGAGTATAATTAAGGATTTATGGTTTAAAAGTTGTTTCGCTTATAAAATAGCTTGTATATGATATATGCTCGGATTCTCTAACTAATTTTACAATTAGACAAGCTATATATATATATATGTTTATAGCAAAAACTAGCCGTTACAACCTTATTGACAGCTGAAACGGTCGACCAATTCATATAGAATTCTAGTTTTGATAGATTTAGCCTAGGTGAATTCTTAGAACCGTCTATTAGGTTTTTAATCAATCCTTTTAAGTGTATATATAGTGAAGTGTGTGAGTTCATTTTAATTGTGCTATCAAGATAAGATATATAGATTTACATAAAGCACTAAAATGAACACTTAAATTCCAAGTCTTCACCTTGCTTTCTTTTTGGATTTCAATTTCTTCATGAAATCCTTCATAGTTGTTGATATGATCTTTATGTAAAACTTGTTTAACACTTGTTCTCAATCAAACATATTATTAGTCCAATTTTCATTTTACTGTTATCATCAAAATATATAAAAACATAAATGTGTAACCTAAAGGTCAACACAATTGATGCTACCATGTAGTAACATGAGATAGAAAAAAAAGGCTACAATCCCCTAATTGTTGTAAAGACCTGCCATGACATTGGTATTTTAACTCCCATTTGCTTTTTCTTTTTGCTTCTGAAGGAAGAATAATTAAAATAGTTGAAAGTTTTATCGTAGTTTTTTTTTCCCTTTGCTTAATGCAAAAGAAAGATATTGTATTTTGAAGTTACCTCGTGTCTTTGCACTTGTTTTTTTCAAATGGCATGACCGCGTCATATAATCTCTATCCAGGTGGTTGCAGGTTTGCTTTCAACAGTTTCGCTTTCATATGCTTTTAGGAGCTTTGATATAAGTGGTTTTATGCCTCTTCAAAACTTTGTGAGGCAAAATATGGTGTTCAATGAACTTGAGAATGATGAAATTAGTGCTGAAGGAGCAGCTTTGATTTGTAATAGCACCTTGGTCTCAACTACTGGAACCTTCAACTTCAAGTCGATGGATGTAATTCTTCAGAATTGTAGGATAGATGATAAGGAGGGAAGTTCTGTAAAAACATATGCTGCTATGAGCAACCAAATGGCTGGGCATGATTTACCTGATTGTGGAATTTTGATTTCTGTTCATCAAACTCACGCAGAGGTATCTTTGGAAGAGCACAAATTGAAAATTCTCTGTGATTTGCAAGGAATTCAGTTTGTAATTTCTAGATATCCGGATCACATGCTAAAAAGTTTTGATCACTCTGTAGTTAGAAACTTGCTGCAGCAAACTGAGGGTGGATTATATGAAATATTTCTTTCTGATTTCACATTTACATTTTGGCTGGGTCAACATCACAATAGTTTGAATAACTCGGTTGGTAAAACTTCTTCAAGTGGTAATACATCACAAACAGTGGACAATGCCCATTTGATCAGTGAGTGTGAAACATCAACTGCTCAATCCTCTAGATTCACTCAGAAGTCAGATTTTGCTACAGACATCACAGCTTCATCCCCAAGTCAATGGATTCTTGTAAATGTTACACTTGGTGTAATTTTTGTGGCAAAGGGCTCATTAAAGAATTCTCTGGTTGGGCCAAATCAATTCAATAAGCTTACTGCATTGCTTGAAGTTGGGAGAAATCTTCAGACATTCTCTTGGGGAATAAAGGTGCTAATATCCTGAACTGCACAGATGCTATATCTTCTTTTGTTACTTGCTCATTCAATGAATTTATAGACTTTTGCACATCTTTTGTAGCGCTGAATTATTAGTTTATGTTTTGAAGCTCTTATCTGATTCCTGACTTATGCATGTTCATATCTGTTGTTTACTAATGGGAACGAGACATTATGCTATTGGACAGGGTGGCGTTCTTGTCCTTGAAACAGCAGCATTAACAATGTTTTTTCGGTGTGTTGTTTCATATCTCCAACGTATAAAACATCTCTTATCAATCATTAGTTCTTCTGTTAAACAAGCTGAAAATGCTGAAAATGAGGCCCAAGAGACGCTACATATGACCCGACAAACCAAATGGGAATGGCTTGAAGCTTCCACCATAGACGTGTCTCAGTTTTCTCTTACTCTTGTTGTTGAAGATGGCTCTGGTATAGTGTCCTTCCTTTTCTTATATGTGATACTTATGCCACATATTGCTTTTGAATAATTAGTTCATTTGTGTAGGAGGTTTTCAGGAACTTGTGATTGAGGTTGATGTCCATATGAAGTTCGAATCTGCAAATCTGCTGAGGAAATTCATATTTAACCTTTCCAGGATGGTGATCTTTTCTCAAGTTCATAGAAATTATGTAGAAAATGAAAATCATGGAAGTCATCAGAGCAAAATGTTGAATAATTTAGTTGCCTCTATATCAGCTGAAAAGCATGAGAATGATCATACATCAAATCAGGTTTGGGTTGGCATGGGTTCTATTTCAGATTTTGAAATGACAATATCCTTGTCTGAAATACAGGTGAGCAATGCTAAATTTCTTTTGTTTCTTTCAAGTTTTGAAAATGCAATGCTTGGATAACTTGCTGCAATTTTCATACTGTTGGTGCTTCTATCACTGGAAGAGCATGCATGCCTTGTTTTTGATATCTCAGTCTAACTTGCCTTTTATATCAGATGATTTTATCCATGGTTTCATCCTTCTCCTCTGCATCCAACAAAGAGACAGGCAGTGACCTGAAACGAAGGCGATTGTCCAGTAACCAAGAACCTGACAACTGTTTGAAAGCTATGGTTCCTGATGGTACATGATGTGTATGAATTTTTTTTTTAACCTTTTGCAGATTTAAGGGAAACTGAACTAAATGTTATTCATGAGTTGTGTAGGAGCAATTGTGGCAATTCAAGATGTGCATCAACACTTGTACTTTGCTGTTGAAGAAAGGGAAAATAAGTATAGTTTGTTTGGTGTTATTCATCATTCACTTGTAGGGGAGAAGGCACTTTTTAGGGTAAGAATTTATTATTTCACATTTCCATTTAATTCAGGAGCTTAGAGTCTTGATTTGTGGCAATTTCTTGAATCTTATAATTTTTGTATTGAGTTGTATGCGTTTAGATGTTGCTAATTTTGTATCTGTGTATTGAATAGCTCTGTACACAACTTTAATTTTTAGATGCTTTCCTGTATGGTTATTACAATAGTCTGTCTAGCATGCAGCAGTGGCTTTCTTGCTCTTTGTTCCAGAAGATATTGTGCCCTTGTTCAACAATTTTGGGAGTCATGTGCTGTTTATTGCTTACTGTGACATTAGGCTTTGCTTTGCATAAGCAAACAATTAGAACCTTCACACCTTTTCGTATGTTGTTTGGGGAGAAAAGGAAAAGTACAGGCATTAAAACATGGGTGCCCATGTGAAATTATGCAATCTATACTAGAATCAGGTTGGGGGACTGAACATTTAATGGATCTTATAAGGTTCCATGACTGTATACTCACCTTGGATCTGAGGCTTAGAAATGTCGTTTTTTGGAGATTATTTTATGCATTCATTCATTTTATTGTAGCCTGTTTTTTCATTGAATAACCATTGTTCCATATCCACACATCGATCATTTAATTCTAGTTTGCATTTATATTTCAATTCTACTTTCCTCATGCTTCTTGTGCTATCAGTTGGTTCGAGAAGGTTATATAATAATTACCACATACCCACTTGTTATATACATGTTTCTTTTGTACTGGGTCCAAACTCAATGATATGGGGAAAGTGATCTTCACTGACTGTGAAGTTGGAGCACGAGCTCTTTTGAGTACACAGTACTGATCCCTAGTGTGCTAATGTTGTGAATTTTTTGGGGGACAGTTATGAGATGTTATTGATACTTTGCATACTTGTGTGGGAGTATAGCTGTGTAGCTCTAGGTAGAAAATATCACCGGCAGCCAGCTCAATTCTGAATCATGACAGTTGAGAGGCGAGTCTTGTCCTATTGCTTTACAGCATTACTTACTGATGTGGCACCCTCGCCTGATTCTGGAGCCAATCATCGTGTAACACTTGCACAAATCCTCTTCTTCAGGAGGAGGGATGCATTTCAACACTTCTGAGGATAACGTTGTTGAAGCATTCTATAATGGAATGATCTGTAATACCGGAAACTTTCAAACTCATCCTTCATTTTATTTCTTATTACACTAATAGGGTCCCTTTTGCACTTTGTCTTCAAACTTAACTACCATGATACAAGTGATGTAGTAGTGTAACCACAGCTCAAACTTACTTGTAGGTCAAGCACCATAAGCAAGGAATGTGGAAGTCATCAGTTCTGTGGTTTTCCTTGATATCATTGCATGCTAAGAACAATGTTGGCGAACCATTGCGATTGAACTATCATTCTGGATCAGGTTTTGTTGGCATCTCCAGTGCTAATGATAGTGGTTGGTCACTCTGGAGGATACTTCCTTGTGAGGCTGAAAGCTACAACAGTGATATTGATTGGGAGCCATACAATAAGTTGGTTAAAGATACTTTTTACCTGGTAAATAAGAAGAGTGACTCAGCTGTTGCATTTGTTGATGGAGTTCCGTTGTTTGTTAGAAAGCCTGGACACCCTTTCAAGTTTAAAGTATGTAATCAGTTTCCTTGGAGGCATGAGGATGCAGGCAGAATTTCTGGGCAGTGCAGAAGTCTCCCTTCCCTTCAAATTAAAATTGACCATGTTTCTGTGACCATTGTCCATGAACTTTTAGATACAAGGGACAGGTTTCCACTTCTTCGTGGCTGCATCAGTAATACCGAACTTAATCTCCAGATTCTATATTATAAAACCAGAGTTATGAGCACATCAATTGCTTTGCTTGAATACTTTGATGCCCAAAAAAATTTGTGGTGAGTAGTAATTCTGAAGAGAATACTAGTCTATGCTCCTAAATTTGTTTTTACATCAAATTGATCTTCAATTTTATGCAGATTTGTATTAATTTCCTCTTCTATGCAGGAGCAAACTTGTTCACCCTCTTGAAATATGTACATTCTATCGTTCAGTTTTCCACATTCAGGATTCAGAAACTGTTCAGCATGGAGCACCAGTTCATTTCTATTGCCGAAGTAAAGAGGTCAGAATAATGACAATTGAGATGATATTTCTCTCCACGGCTCATTCTCCTACCATTCATAGAATGTAAACAATATTTGTTCTTGCATAATGGCAGTTGAACATATCCCTAACTGAGCTCTCCTTGGACGTACTTCTTTTTGTGATTGGGAAATTACAATTGGCTGGTCCATTTTCATCAAGGAGTTCCATGATTTTGTCCAACAGCTGCAAGGTTTATACTTTCTATTTAGCTGGTTTTCCCTATGGGGTGTGTGTGTGCATGCGCGCCCTTGCTGGTGTCATCTCCATGTGCCAAAACATGCTCATAAATCATTCCTTTTAGCTTAAGCTTATCCCTGAATCATTTTTTATAGTTTAAACAACAATTTGTTTCTTACTGTTATTTTAAATTAGGGAGTCCTTTCTGTAGGCTTGGGATCTCAAGGCCTTCCATTATTCGTCCATGTGTGGACTAGCAATGGGCAACCCTATGCCCTCACCATCCCATGCTGTTCTTAACAACTTGCAGTTGGTTGCCTATTCCTTTTATTCGATACATCATGGTGCTAATCTGTGAACTCTGACTGCATACATGCATGTCTCTGTTTAGGAGGGATGGGGAGGAAGAAAGATGGATAGGGTAAAATGGAGGTACGAACCCATTCATCTGATGGATAGGGTAAAATGGAGGTACGAACCCATTCATCTGATTGTTTGGCTAACAAGGGAGGGAAATGATGCAACCAATCCACCCAATTTAGGACGATTGTAGATTACGATTTAGGAAGGATAGAAAAGATCCTTCCCTTCCATTCTTGGGTCTTTATCCACCATGCCAAACAAGGGAAGCGTCTCATCTTTCTCCTCTCATCCATCCTACTTTCCCTCACAACAAACAGAGCGTAAACTGACAATTGCTTATGTAGCTCTGTTGGTAGTGGTTATGGTGGTTCAGCCCTTGCATTCTACGTTATGGTCTTTTACATACAATAGTCGAAGCTGCTGATTACCAACTGTATGTTTTACAGCTAAGAATCAATCACATATGAATTTGATCTCATTCCAACAGAATATCTATTTATATTCATCTCCAACTCTGGAATAAGATTCTAGCATCTATTTTATCTTGTGAGGAATGACATGCTTTGAAATGTTGTCTTTAACTTTAAGAGGTCCAATTTCACATTTTTCTCTTGCCTGTTGATGCTATTACTGCGATTTAAACAGCATTAATGATAACTGCTTATTTATTTTAACATCCCCCCCCCCCTCCCATCCATTTGAGTGTAACATCCTGTTATATTCTTATAACCATCCTGCATCTTGTATACTTGGAAAGAGTTGTAATGGTGTTTACTATACCAGGTGGAAAACCAAACAGGTTTGAGCCTTATTTGTCACTTCTACAACAAGAAAAGTGTTACAATAGCCAGAAAACAGTCTGCTTCTGTTTCTTTAAGGTAACTTATTAGAAAGGTCTGTTTAATGGTTAATGGGTATTGCACATACAAAGATGCACATTCTTTGTTTGCATGTATTGAGTTTAACATTTGATTTATTAATAATCTCTTGTTATTAATGTTCTGAAGCAGCCAAATATTGGCAAATCAACCTCCAGAAAGCAAGTCACTTGTTACAATTCAGCTTTCTGATCTTGGATCTTTTGCTACTTCCTCACTTGATATTTCTATCCTAGAAACTCAAGTGCTTGCTTGGAGAACATCTATAGTGTCACTTCAAGGTATGTCACCACATTTATTTGAATGAAGTATTAGCAAATGTGTCCTGTTTATTGGTTTATCAAAGCAAACTGTCAGCTCTCCTGTCCTGCTTGCTTTACTGACTCAATTAGACATGATTGCTAAATTTAACTTTGTGACTGTTAGTTATTTTTGCGTGAAACTGATTTTAATTTTCTTTTTCGGGGGATGAAGAAATGCAGCAATGGGAATTAATATTTGATTTAACTGCTAAATAATAATAGAATAAATACTAATATTCTTAAATAATACTAAAAATCTAGAATAATCATTCAAAGTTTAATTCACATTGCTGTCTTTCTTCATTCCCATCTATAAATTTCTACGAACATATTAAGGTATA
>Ga0325404_1004578_pt1 | contig 14670 bp, 11 predicted proteins | sample PopdelMetagenome_18_FD_205664 | JGI IMG/M metagenome (GOLD analysis project Ga0325404, IMG submission 205664) | Populus deltoides microbial communities from Bellville, Georgia, United States - Xylem-Control-R1 | ecosystem: Host-associated > Plants > Phyllosphere > Stem > Wood/Secondary xylem... | reverse complement strand
ATAAGGATTTAATAATAATATTAAATAATTTTCAATAACTTAATTATTTTTTAAAGACGGCTTTTAGAATAATGCCAGATTGTAAACTAGTATTATTATAAGAAAAAGTAATAATTCTTAAAAAAAAATCTCATTATCTAAAATGATTTCTAACTAATTTCTTATGGTACAAACAAATAAAAAAATTATTTTCCATGAAATTCAATTTTCATTTTTTTTTCACATTTTCGGAAACAAATGAGTCCTTAATATAATCCTTACTCTTTTACTGCTGCATATTTAAACTTAAAAATCAAGACAGAATTATAAGCTCCTCCACTCCTCTCTCATTTCCACTCTCAAAACAGCCATGGAGATCGACAGCGAAGATAAAACCCTAGAAGAAGAACTAGACGACGAAGACAATAACAACAACGACAACGGAGACCAACTTCAGAACCCCAAACTCCGGTCAGACTCCGACTCCGATTCCGACTCAGAAGACGAATCGCAGCAAAATCAAGAGCTTAAAACCCTAGAAACTGAGCTCTCCAGTAACCCCGCCAATTATGACTCTCATGCTCAAGTAATTAACGCTAATCTCTCTTTCTTTCTGAGCTTCTATTTGTAAAGTAAATAAATTTATTGTATGCATTGGTGCTGCTTGCTTGCTGTTTTTTAGTACATAAAACTGTTGAGAAAAATGGGAGAGATAGATAAGCTTAAACAAGCAAGAGAAGCCATGAACACTGTGTTTCCACTAAGCCCTGACATGTGGCGTGATTGGGCTAAAGATGAAGCTTCTATTTCTGGGTAATATTTTTTTTTATTTTCAATGACTATTTTGTTATGCTTTATTGATTGTTGCTGGTGGTTGTTGAGTTGATTCATTGATTGATTTATTTTTTTCAGGCCAGAGGGTTTCGCGGGGGTTGAGAAGATTTATGACCGTGGAGTGTTTGATTATCTGGTGTGTTCTTGTTAAACTCTTTTAGTAATACTTTAGGGTGTCATTTTGTTTTTTAAATGTTTTCAGGACTTTTGGTGCTCTGATGCTCTACTACTATATATAGTGTGCATTCATAGAACGACTATTGTTTGATAATGGGAGAAACACATAGGATAATAGTTAAATTTTGAAAAAAAGGAATGCTATGCTCTCAGGAATCAGGACAATTATGTTGTTGTGTTGTTTGCAGATAATTTAGTTTTATAGAATTATCTATGATTTGTTTGGATATCCCTGCTTATTTTCATTAGCAAGCTTTTATAAGATAAATAGACCTTGCGTTTATTCAACTTATGTCATTTTTGTGTGGCTTTCTCAGCTAAAAGAAGAAAATATAAAAATAAATTCCAGTATTATTAATTTAAGAAAATTGAAGCTGATGGTTTCATGGTTATAATTTGTTGTGTGATTGTCTTTACATATTAACTAATGGCATGTGTTCTGAAGCTCGTTGCTTCAAAAGTTGAGGTAGTTGACTGTACCATTTTTCAATGCAGTCTGTTTCTCTTTGGTGTGACTATTTGAATTACATACAAGAACATGATCCTTCAGTGCGAGAATGTTCTCTTGATGGCATTTCAAAGGCCCGAAATCTCTTTGAGCGTGCTCTTACTGCTGCTGGTTTGCATGTTGCTGAAGGAAACAAAATTTGGGAATTGTACAGGGAATTTGAACAGGCGGTACTGCACACCATTGATGAGAATGACATTAAGGTTGGAATTAACTGTCTATATCCAGTTTCCAGTTTGTTTTGCTTGCATGTGATATCTAAAGTGCCCATATCCTTAGCTGCCAAAATTTTCATTGTATTCGCTGGATCTTTTTCTTTTCTTTTGTATAATTCATTATATGTCCTTTCTGTTTTGCTTAGTCTAAGAGCATAGATTTATTGTGTTTAAGTTGGACAACATTCATCTTGTTGCTTGGAATTGTGCATCGTAGATTTTTTTTTATTAACTTCCCTAAACAACTGTGATACATGGGAAAAAAGAAGAAAAAAAAGGTGCTGATTAGGCATGTCTTAACCCGCCTGAGCAAATTAATCCCCGTCAAGATTTTTGAGTAAACCCTTTGAACCTCTATTTTCTACTGCAACATGACCTGAGAAGCTGTTCTTGCGGCTAACTTGATAAATATGATCAAGCCTGATAAGAATTGCTTGTGAAAAGAGTTCGTTGATATGTCTTCTTGCTCCTTTCCTTGTTTGAATCAACCACTTCAACACAACATTCCTCTATCTTATTGGAGCTCTGAAGACCTAGTCAAGAACATGGTACAGGTCTGCATGAGATCACAAGAAAACTGCAAAGATTGGAATTAATTGATGGAACTTGATAGTTGATATAGCTGATGTATTTTCAACCCGATGATAGTGTTAATGCTTAACTCATGTTGCCTCATAGCATGAAAGAGCCTTTACCTTGGACCCAGCAGATACAATTTCTAAGTCCAGATGCTGCCAACAGATGAATTCTAAGTAAATTCAAATTCTCAAGTTTTGTAAATTTGCTTTATATCCCTTGAAGCAGGTTTACAGAGAGACATTTTTCAAGTTAGTTTTATGGAATTAGTGGTATCTTATGTTAAGTAATTAGCTTTGTGAGTCTTCTAACATACATTTAAGAGTTCAAATTCTTGTTTGTAGGCAAAGGAATTACAGGTCCAACGCATTCGAAATATTTTCCACCGCCAATTGTCTGTTCCACTTGTTAACTTGAGGTCAACACTCCTTGCGTACAAGGCTTGGGAGGTGGAACAAGGGATTGATCTTGATGCCAAATCTAGTGAAGTTGATGGTATATCTTCTCATCTTGCCTCAGCATACCAAAAGGCCATGGAAGCTTATAATGCTCGTGCTCAGCATGAAGAACAGATTTCTATGCAGAATATATCTGATACAGAAAAAATTCAAAATTTCATGGTATGTAGGACAACCATTATAATTTAATAGAGCTTTTGATAATTAATAGCTCATTGGGGACATCCTACTAGTACTTTTCCTTTTGCTTCATTTTTTGTCCAAAATTTTTCTTGCATTATTCCTTCAATTTGAAGTTCATTTACTTTTAACTGCAGTTTGGTTATTCTGGTTATAGCAAGATTTTTTCCTTTTTGCCTGCTTTTCCTTAGAGCCTCAATTTATTAAGGTCCCCTGTTTTTATTGTGGTATTTTTTATTTTCCAAAGGAAGTTCATGTTTTTATTGTTTTGCAGAACTACTTAAAATTTGAAAAGTCTGTGGGCGATCCAGCACGGGTTCAAGTTTTATATGAGCGTGCAATGGCTGACTTTCCTATATCAATTGATCTATGGCTTGATTATACTCGCTATCTGGACAGGACCTTGAAGGTTGTCCTTGAATTTCTCTATTCTCAAGTTTTTTCATCTTCCAATTCTGTAGATTATTTACACACTTTGTCCCTTTTCCAGGTAGGAAATGTTCTGAGGGATGTTTATTCCAGGGCAACAAAAAATTGTCCCTGGATAGGAGAGCTTTGGGTTCAGTATATGCTTTCCTTGGAACGTGGCCGTGCTCCTGAAAAGGAGATATCTTCTGTATGCTTTTCTTATCACCCTTAGTTCCAACCATATACTTTTTGAATGGAGTTCATTTTGATGCTTTGTGTTTTTAGTACAAGTGTTGCCAGCCAAATCATTTGTCTCCCCCAATCCCTTTAGCTTCACATGACAGATGATGTCTCTTTCCATCTGTATCTAATGACAATAAAATTCTAGCAATTTGTTGCCTGTTGATTCTTTTCTGCGCATATTATTAATATGCAGTATTAAAATATGTTCTTTAAGTTACTCATTTGATTTCTTCCATGATTTCAGGTTTTTGAAAAGTCCCTGCAATGCACTTTTTCAACAATTGAAGAGGTACATTTATGAAAAGCTCCTCATAATGTGGGCGTGGTTTCCAATCTATCCCTATAAGTCTAGTTGCTCCCAATTTGTCCTTTTATTGTAGGTTATTCTCCAATCTATACTTCTGGTAAATATTTTCATGCAAACCTAAAAAATGCCCTAACATGAGAAATACAAACTCAACTTGATTTACTAATTTTTAAATTTTTTTTTTGTGTGATATTAAAAATTCTTTTCTTTTTTCATTTTTTATATAATAAATGGAGTGAAATTTGAATTTCTCATGTGACGGCAGTTAAGTTAGTTTTGATGAGAATATTTGATAAAATGATAGATTGGAGAATAGCTTTATATCACGGGACAAATTTGGAATAATTAGACTTGTAAGAATATATTGCAGACTGGGGAAAAAATAAAAGGACAAGTTGATCTAATTCCTATTTTTTAATGTCTTAGCGTCTTTGTTTCCTGTTTGCATCGGTTTTCTTTGTTTATTCAGTGACTTTTATTTGTTTCAGTACTTGAATTTGTTTCTAACACGAGTACATGGTTTGAGGAGGAGGATCGAATGTGGTGGTGAAGTGAATGGTGTCTTGGATTATTCATTAATAAGGGAAACTTTTCAGGTTTGTATAAACGTGTCGTTTATTATGCTTTTACTCCTCCTTTTCTTTTCCTTTTTATAGAATTGCTTAGTATGTTACAAATACAAGGAAAGCTATAAATTTTAAAAAATCATAACCTAGCCTAATGTATAAACTGTTCTCCAAGCTTCTAACCCACCTTACCGAAAATAACTTGTAAAATTTTGTTATTAGGTGCAGAATTTAACGATTGCATCAGTGTCTTTTTTATTCTATATATTTGGCCGAGCTACATATTTGTTCTATTCATGTTCTTACCTTGGTCTGCTACATCAGTAAGACATTGGAGAAATGTTTTGACTCACCAAGAATATGTCAACTTATGAGTGAGGGTTGAATCATATCCTCTGTTGTTTCCAGAATCAAAGATGCAGGCGGTGCTTATATGAGCTTCCATAGTACTCTCAAGTCAATTACTTTGGATTGTTTTAGCTCTTGAGGCATTGGTCAAATAGTAGAAGACTCAAGCCTGAGGTCCTGACCGTTAGCATACCCAAGTTCAATCTGCCTCCCTCCAAACCATAAAAAAAGATTGATTTTGATGCTTCAAGATTTACAGAGATCTTTATTCTAATTTTTAACAGTACATTCTGGGATGATTTGTGTATAAGTAGATAATGTGTGTGGTGGTGATGAATTCTCTATATTTTGTATTCTTTATACATTTTGGAGCAAGTAGTTATATAGTTGCATTCATTCAATTTTAATCCTAATACTGAATTATTTTCCATCCAGCATGCCTCAGATTACCTGTCACCACACCTGAAGAACACAGATGGTTTGCTGCGTCTGTATGCCTACTGGGCTCGTCTAGAGATGAATTTGGGAAAAGATTTAGTTGCAGCTCGCCGAGTTTGGGAGAGCTTGCTTAAGATCAGGCAGACCATATATTCTATTCATCTAGTTTTACCAAAGTTGTTTTATTTAGTACTAGTTTTCTTCCATATTCTTTAATTTAATGTAATGCTTCTTAATTCCTTTTCCAGTGGCTCAACGTTGGAAGCTTGGCAGGGTTTTATAGCAATGGAAACTGAATCGGGTCACATAAGTGAAGCTAGGTCCATATACAAGCGATGCTTTAGCAAAAGATTTCCTGGAACAGGTTCAGAGGTATATTGGTTTTTTCTTCATTTTCTTTTGTGCTGTGATATTTTTTTTGTTTCGTAAACATACATATTCGTTAGCATTAATAGTTTGCTTGTTTATTTTCTAAACAACAGTGAAGATGCAATTCATAGAAACAATGAAGCCTATTGTATTATCTTTTCTCCATTGCACATGGAGGAGCAGAATGCTATCACAAGCAAAGTTAATGTTGAAATAAAAAAATGATTCATACTCTTAGTGAAATCTGTTTGACTTTTCTTCATCTGGAAGAGATTAAGATTCCATGTTGGAAAATATATAAGAGTACCCAGACCTTCAGCTAACTCGTTTCCTAGGAGAATCTAGACTTGACAATTAGGCAATATACCCTTGAATTACACTAATTTCTTTCTTGGCTTCATCAAATCAAGAGAAGGCTAGATGGTTTTAGCTCATATTGTATCCAAACATTGGCCTATCTATTTGCCATCATCTGTGAAATGGAATCATGGAATTGGATAATTGCTTGCTGGTTGAAAAGTACAAATAATGAAATTCTGGTAAGACTAATTATGCTGTATAATATTCTGAAGGGAAATAAATCATGGTCTCCACATAAGGAAGTGGTTGTTAAGGTTAACCGCAGTGAGTTATATTATAAATTTAAATGGAAGTGCTGCACACGGTTGTATCTGATTGTCATGTTCTCTGTTTTCCTAAAATCTTATTACATTTGTTGTTAATGCCATGCTCCTCAATAAAGAATTGCATTAGGCAATAGCATTTCTTGAAAAGTTACAAATTCTAATCACTTAAAAAAGATGCTGATACATATATTTCTTGAGTCAGGACTCCGAAAGAAATTGCCTGTTAGCCATTTGGAACCCTTTTGCGAGAAGTGTTGTGATTTTGGGTTCGAAACAAGGAGTATCATTTTCAAGGGCTTACTTTGTAGTATAGGCCAAAGGACCTTGTATTGAAACTCTGCATGCGAGTGTGAAAATGTTAAGCCTTGCACACACAATTTAAGGCATAAAAGATAAGACCAATTGTGTTGCTTAACATTTTTCAATTAGCTATGTTTTATTGTAAATCTAACATGGTGGTGGCACCTAGGATATTCATATTCTGTTGGTTGACAATGTTGTTTTGGATCTCTGACTTGTGATGTTTTGCTCAATATCTGTATACTGCATTTTGGATTAGATGATACTTTCCTTTCCTAATCAACAGAATCATTCAGGACATTTGCCATTCTTGGTTGCGATTTGAAGAGGAGTTTGGTACACTAGAAGCTTTTGACCATGCTATACAGAAGGTACACATTTCTTTTGATATATATGATGAAATTTAATGTTTAATATACTTAATGTGCATATGTAGTGCATTTTTTTTTATAAATGGATCTTTCCAATTGATGTTCTTCCATTAGGTTGAGCAACCATATTCATCCTGGGGTCTTTTGGAGTTAGAACAGAGAGGAGGGTGAAAGCCAAAATATTATTTCTAAATTTTGTCTTGTCTCTCCATTCCGTGTCACCTTTTCACGCCCCAATTTTGATAGGTGATAAATGAGTAAAGCACAGATCTTTCTTCAAATAGAATGGAGCATTAACTAGTTTTCCAACAATTTGACTTGGTACTTCAGGTAAAGCATCCTCTCTTATTGATGTTGGTGGTTGAGGTTGACAAGACTTGGGTTGTTTTTCACTGAAAATGGCTTTGGAAATTTGCTGTTCAGAGAGACTTTCTTGGGAAAAAGTGATAGTTATGACATATGGCAAGACATAACAGATGGGTATGAAAGCGTATATGTGTGCTTATTTTGCTCCACATATTGTATATAAGGTTGGAGGTTGGAGATGAGTATTGTTAAGTTTGGATATCTTGTGTGAGGAACTCCCCATAAAGAAATTTCATGATTATAATGTTGTTACATAAATGGGAGCTGTTGTGATTATGTTGAGTGACAAGCTAATGTCGTGCATTTTATCCACTGTATGCAATAATGGCAGGCACTATTGTTGATAATTTGTCTAGCCAGCAAGACATGATTCAAGGAGTTGTGGTGCGATTCCGGACTGGGGAGAATGTGTTGTATTGGCAACCAAGTAACTCAAGGTTAAATCATTACCAGATGCTTTTTGACTGTTAAGTCTAAGAGGAGGATTGGAAGGAATAGCAAGCCTTTGATGGAGTGAAACATTGTGGTCATGGAGAAATCCATGACATTGAGAAACTTATCTTAGTTGCTGAATGCTTCCTGTCCATAACTTTCCTGGAACCTTCTTTAAATTTTTGAATGAGCTTCATTTTTTACCTTCTTCATTCTTGTTTTCTTTTTGGTTCTATCTTTTCATCCATAAGGCTTTGATTTTTGTAGATTCCTAGAGTTCACGGGTTGCAGATAGTTTGGTGTATTTTGAAATTATTTACTATCCTACCAAATACCAATATATGACCAAATACATGTCTTATATTGGCCATGGAGTAGCTGGATTGAATGGCTTGAGGGACTTCACAACAGCTAAACTTCAGAGCACTAGCATGGCAGTTAATAGCCATTTCATACTACTGAGTAATTGGGAATAGTTGTTGCACTTGAATTCAGTAGTGAATAAAAAATGTTGTGCCCTATGTAACTTGATGCAATCTTAACTTGCATCTCTTGCCTGGAAGCATGTTTGTTTAACAGTTTTTTACAAGATAAATTTTTTGCCTCTCCTTTCTCAGGTTACTCCTCGTCTAGAAGAGCTGAAGTTGTATAGGATACAACAGGAAACAAAAGCATCAGCAGATCAGAGTGAGGTATCTGGGAAGAAAATTGCTCATGAAAAGAGAAAGGGTGGTTCAACAGCTACTGACAAAGAGTCTCCAGCAAAGCGGCAAAAACAAACAGCCCAAACTCAAAAGAAGGGGTATGAGGATAGAGATCAGTTGCAGAAATATGAAGTAAATGAGGCCCAGGAGGCCAAAATTGATCTTGAAAAGACAGACAGTGCCCCTGATGAAAAACAAATGAAAGGTTCTGACGTTGTAAGAACAAAAGGCTATACAGACCAGTGCACTGTGTTTATCTCTAATATCCATTTCAAGGCAAGTAAACTACCTCCTCCCCTCCTACCAGTGCCCTGAATAAGGAGGACCTTATTTAGTTTTTGACATGCGGGGATGGGAACTTATAATTTCAATCTTGACAACTTTTGCAGGCAAATTCTGAAGATATACGGAAATTCTTCAGTGATGTTGGAGGGGTGGCCTCTATTAGAATTTTGCATGATAGAAATACTGGAAAATCAAGGGTCTCTCTCTCTCTCTCTCTATCTCTCTATCTCTCTCTCTCTCTCTAACACACACACACGCAAGCAAAGGAGGCATACATCTTTCCCCTTTGTCATTTCTGCTTTTCCTTTTCCCCTGGACTTCCTTTATGTGCTTTCAGAGATATATAAGATACTGGCCACTTCAGCTGTTATGGAAAGTGCACTTTGGTAATTCAATTGAATGTTCCATATCAAAGATCTTAGTTAAGACTTGGATTGTCTGCGCTTCTTGTTCAATTGAACTATAGAAAAATAGAAAAAAAGTGCACCCTAGAATGTGGCCTAATACAAGGAGATCAACTTTGTTTCTCATAGCAACCTACTGTTAATGGCATTACATTCTTTTCAAGCTTTTGAAAGGTTTTATTGTTCTCCTTTTTGCTTTCACATAGCTTATCAATTCTCTTATTGGAACATTCATGGGTCTCATGGTGAATTTTGTGGAAGGCACAAGTCTGGTTAGGCACTACAGATCACAGGCTGAAAATCTGAATCAGTTGATGTTAGCATGTGCCTTATCATGTGATTGCCAGTTGGTGGAAATACCTATGTTTTTTTTTTCATTTTTGAACTTAGCCAAACTTTTATCTAGGCATATTTCTATACTGTTTAGCTAGGAAAAGAGGATTCTTTTATTTTCTTTCTTTTTTAAAAAAAAATCCAGAATTTAGGTATTCCATACACTGGAAATGCTCCATACATCAGGCACAAAGAATATGTAGTAGATCATATGCATGAAGCAGAAGGTTTAGTGAAAAGTCATCATGTGATAGTCATGATGGTATATTTTGCATCATTTTATTGATAATTGCTTTCGGATGCTCAATATCCTATGTTGACTTTGTGAAGGGACTGGCTTATGTGGATTTTGTGGATGACGAACACCTTGCTGCAGCTATAACAAAGAACAAACAGCTGTTATTTGGGAAGAGGCTGAGCATTGCCCGGTCAGATCCCAAACAGAACCGAAGAGATGGTCGTAGAGTTCCCAGGGAACAAGGTACGTTTTGCGTAACATCTATTACTCTCTTTGGGTGCATATCCACTACAGCAAGTTATTAAGCTTAGAGGGAGTTCTGTAGTTAGTTTCTGAAGTTACTGAACACTTTATACTCAAGGTCATGCTGTCCTAAGGTTATTAGATTATACTGGAGAACTTAGGGTTATAAACTGGCAACCTGCAACAATAAGCAATTATGTATAACTTGCATATGCTCAAAGCAAACTGTCAAATGGTGTTGTATCCTTTTCAACATTACGAACTTGGAATAGTATAAACTATAAAGAGTAATCTTTATAAATATTGAACCAAAATTAAACTATAAAAAACAGGAAGCAAATATTTATAGATTTGCATATTGCTTAAAGCGACTGTCAAATGGTTATTTATTTAAATCCAGCCCAACATTACAACCTTGGAATAGTCTAAAGAGCAAGCTTTATTAATATTGAAGCTCAAAGTAAACCGCATATGTTTTTTAAAAAATTATAATTTCATGCAACCTTAGAATGAGCCTGATCAAGGAAGTTGAGATCTAAACATAAGCATTCTGAGTTTGACACGGACTATAATTGCTAGTGTAGGAGTTCTATGAAACCAAAGTTTGGTAAAGAATAGAACATGGTGGCATCTCTGTGTGAAATCTGACTACTACCTGGTATAAGAACTGTGTGACAGTCAAGCCACAGATAGCCTTGAAGTACAACCAATTAAAATGGAGAGATGCCTGGAAATGGTAGAGAAGAAACTGGAAAGAAGAGCTTCAGTAGTAATAGAAAGAATGGATGGAACAAAAGAGAGATCCAAAGGGGAAAAGAGAGCAAACAGGGAGAGAGTGTGGCAGCATCCTTCCTTTTCTAAATTTCTAAATCTGTACCATCAGAAATAGGCCTTAAACATGCATAGAAGACCCTAGAAAAAAGTTATAGGGATCAGCCACTAGCCTTCTGCTCAAGAGTCACTTAAAAAAATTGAAGTCACATCAGTTGAATAATAATTGCTCGCTGTCTCTTGAGTGGGATATTAATGACCTCCACTACTCGTGCCTACATGCGTGCTAGTGCACATTCCATTTTCTGATGTTGATTCTTTTACTTTGATTATTTGCTTGCTTTGAACAATAATGTATGAACTTAATCTGCAGCTTTTGCTAGTGACCGAAGAAGGCACAATTGGGAATCTGCATCCAAAGAGTATGTCGATACACACAATGCATCAGGATCACAGGAGGCTCCTCAGACTGCTACTCTCAAGTCAGATGACAACATCCAGTTCAAGGGGAAGAACATATTCGCAGTGCCAAGAAATGTACGGACACTTGGCTTGTCTGCAAACAAGTCAAAAACAGTGGAAGAAGGAGATGAGAAACCAAAGTCGAATGATGAGTTCAGAAAAATGTTCATTAAAGAATGAGGTATGACCCTCTACAGACCCTTGCTAAAAGTTCTTGGTCATGAGGAAGTTGTCTCTTCAAATGTTTTTGGCATACACTGGCAAGAATTTAGTACTTGTTTTAGGATGAAGTAACTGTACTAACTAGCCACTCGAGGAAACAAATCTTCCAAGTTTGCTAAACTAGTCATTCTGGTATATAGCATCGACTTGCTGGGAATATGCATGTTGGGTGCAACTGATTTGATATATTTCAGATAATGATCACGGTTTTCGTTTTGGGATTGGTTTTAGAGCTGTTTCATGTTTGCTGTTCGTACTGATTAAAATGTATCATTTGAATAGAGTAGAGGCTCTAGGAATACTATCATCAAAATTGTCTGGCCAAGCTGAAGCATAAGCGAAGGCCTCCTATGTACACCTGTCTTTTGAAGAAAGCAGAACCTGCAAAAAGTACGATAGTTTTTCATGACCAAACATGGTGTTCTCCTATATTTATCATTATCTTAGAAGTTCATGTAATCTTTGCTGATGAAAATCCTGCAGAACAATTGCGGGGCACAAGAGAGCACTGTTTTATGCTAAAACAGGCATGAGCTGATGATCTTGCTTTTAGCCAATGATTTGGATGAGATCATCTTCATAGGTTCATGCATTGTGATTTTAGTGTATTTTCAAGTCGCAACCCTACCCGCCAGGTTGCCCTAATTCTGCCATCCCCAGTGACCATATTTTCAGTTAAAACTCGAGCTGGGTCCGGCATGCTTTTGTTTCCTGCATTATCAAACAGGCAACAAAGGTATTCATTCGTTCAATAGAGTCAGCTTCATCATGGGCTCAAAATTCACATGTAATCTCATGGATAATTTAGCCCCGGAACAGGCTAGCCATGAGTGGCAATGGAAAGGGCAACTTCCTATGGATAAGAGACCAGAAGTTATTCTTAAATTATTGCTGTGACTGCTTACCTCTCTTTTTTTTTTTGTTACGGAGAAAAGCATCTGTTTACGTAATTTAGTTAAATAAAACTCACCTGAGTTATGGTTAAGGTTATAAAACCAGGTCTGACATGCCAAGTCAATTCAATGACTCGCTTACTTACCCAGTGTGCCTGGTTTGGGTTGGGTCTTAATTTGAAAACGATGTTGTCGGAACCGGGTTTTATGATCATGGTAATGGTTATATGGAAGAAAAAACCGTTGTTTCTATATATTTCATAGAAGCACATAACCTTCCAATTGACCCATGCCAAATCTAAACTGAATCAGATGTAAGGTAACAGGAACAGAAACCATTTCTCAAAAGAGAAGCATCTGTACAAGCTGTTCATGCCCAAATAGGCGAAACCAAAATACGTAATGAGCTGGAAATATACTCCACTTCTCTAGACTCTCTCTATAATTGTTGTACAGTCCCCATTATTGGTCATGGCTTCAGCAGACGCAGGCTGCTGGTGACAACTTTTCATTTTAAATGCCAAAACAAACACCAACGCAAAGCCCTTTTAGGTGCAGAGTGTGGGGGTGGATCATGACCACATAAATAATTGGGATCCCAGATGGTGTCAGAATCTTTCACCTACAGCAGCTAACCCTCATAACTTCTCTGAGAAATACAGTGCTGAAAAGCCATTACCGCCCATAAACATGCATGGACTTCTCAATTTGCGTACTGATCCAGCTATGGTGGTATGCATTATGCAACTGTACTCCTACGGCACTACCAGAACCCAAAAATTCGCTCAATGGGTTCTTCTTACTCGCTTCAACCTTGCCTTTCCACACAGAAACTTGATTACTCAAGAGTGGAAGGGGCAAAAAAAAATAAAAAAATTAGGAAGACGGCAAAACCAGAAGAGCTCGAGAAACCCTAGTCAGGATGTTAATATTCTCACACAAGGAGGTAAAAAAAGTCTGAAAGCTATTATGTCACATGGTCCGATGGCGAGGTAGTATGTGACAACTCAATCCTCCAAGCTCCGCTGCATCATAACCAAAGAAAAAAAGAATAGAAGAGACAAAAAGGAAAGTGTAAAGAAAGGGGAAAAAGGATGACTGCATTGGAAACCAATAATGACTTGTGGCTTTGGTTTCATGTGCTTTGTATGATTAGTTGAAGAGCTTTTATTGCAGTCTGTTGAAAGTGATTACCCATTTAGACATGGGTGGAGTTTGCATCAGCCATGGGGAAGGAGCACTGCATGCCACCACAACCTACCCGCTGCTGCTGCTCCTGCTGTAATGGCTGTCCCTTTTTTTCTTTTGTTGTGTTGCCGTAGAAAGACAAGAATGTCAACAATTTATGGAGACATACTGCATGTGTGATCAAAATGCAAATATATTTTGGTGATGGCCTGCTCGTTGGCTTCAAATCCCAAATGTTACATGTAGTTTTCTAATTTGCATTTGAAGGTTTTGATTGCAAATTACTCAAGTTGCTTATTATAAAGTTAAAAATAAAATAAATATCCACAACCAATTATCCTCTGCTATTTAATTTACATATGAATATATTTTTTTTAAAAAAATATTTTCAAGTTCGAATCTCATCGATCTTCTTCGTATATAAGCAAAAACTAAAATTCTTTGTATTATTGTTATACATATTATTCTTTGATTAGTTTTCATACACTAAAACTAATTAATTATGTCTATTAATTCTAATTGTATTAATTTGTGTTAATAGGTTGAATATCAGGTTTTTACTGTGTCACCAAGTTTTTTCCTTTTACCTAAAATTCAGGTATTAAACACAATGGATGAAAGATTGAATTGCATGAGGAGGGAGACCCAAAAGCTTTTGTAAGCTTCTCTCTCTCTCTCTCTCTCTCTCTCTCTCTCTCTCTCTCTCTCTCTCTCTCTCTCTCCCCCTCTCTCTCTTCTTTGGGATCATGAGGCATTAAGCATGCGTTCTCTCTTTTTACAGAGACAAGAGTCTTTATGGGATCACGTAAATGGACTGCCCTTCCATTTCATCTCTCTCTCTCAGTACTATTCTTTTAATCATTATTGCTTTTGTCCTTTTTTTTTTAATTGGTATTCTTATATATTTTTTAATTGTTCCATTTTATTCCATCTAAAAGTCAAAGTTTTACGAATACTAAATTTTTTATTATATTTTTAAATACAATTTAAGCTTACAATTCAAGAATGCGAAAAGAACAGCAACAACAACAAAATACGAAAGTCAACAATAAGTAATAAATTATTGACTTTTTTAAAAAAAATATTTATGGATTATTTTATGAAGGATCGATAATGATTGGACAGAGAAAGCAATATATATTTTAAAAAGAAAAGGGAGGGAAAATCAAAGGGTTGACTGCCCTAAAGATATAATGCTTTACCCTTTATTTATTTCTGTTTAAACG
>Ga0325404_1004576_pt1 | contig 14678 bp, 8 predicted proteins | sample PopdelMetagenome_18_FD_205664 | JGI IMG/M metagenome (GOLD analysis project Ga0325404, IMG submission 205664) | Populus deltoides microbial communities from Bellville, Georgia, United States - Xylem-Control-R1 | ecosystem: Host-associated > Plants > Phyllosphere > Stem > Wood/Secondary xylem... | reverse complement strand
TGCACCAATGCATCTCCATCTCTAAGGCCTGCAATGTCAGAAGTGGTGAGCATGCTTGAAGGACAGACCAGCATCCAGGAGATGATCTCAGATCCTAGCATTTATGGTGATGATTTACACTCCAAACTTCTCAAAGGCCACTGTCAGCAGGTCATGGACCAGAGTTTAAACAGCACACAAGACCTCTTTCCTCCTTCTGATAAATCATGGATTGGAAATTCCTCTACATCTGCCCATGATCTTTACCCCATCAATCCCCAGTCCATAAATTTAAACATCAGTGAAACCTCGTCTTTAATTGAATAAAGCCAAAGACATGCTTGGAGCTTCGTTTGTAATCATACAATGATGATACTGAGGATCAATATTTAGACGTCTACACAACGTCTTGTTGCTTACCATCCATCTTGGTATTCTTATGGATTTATAATTCTATATAATGTAAACGGTCTATGGAAGCTATCTCCGTGGTTGTGGGAATTCAGAGCCCCAGACACTTTTCCTGGCCAATGATTATTACTTCCGATTTATGGGGATGGATATTATGAATATTTTTAATAAAATTTAAATTTAAAGAAGGAATCAGCTTGTTTTTGTATGAGATTGTTGAATTTCATATGACTACGGACTCTTGAATTATAAATATAGACCTGTGTATAAAGCTTGGGGGCCAGAAAGAAATACGCATAAATTATGTCCAGCGTTTAATTCCAACCCCTTTCTTGCCGAATCAGTCCTTCCTCACAAACACAGCCCTCTCCACCGGCACCGTCATCTTGCCTCCTCCATTCACTTCCTCTCACCAAAACCTGCCGTAGCCAGCCATTAACCCACACTGTAAACTCATCTTCTCCACAAATGGTGATTTCTTATCCATTTTTACATTCTAAACTTCATTCGTAATGTGGGGTGCGAAATCGACATTGAAATTGAAATTGAAAGAATCACACTTTATTAAAAAATTTAGAAAAATAAAATTAATAGAAGAAATTATTGGATACCGTGAACGAGCCACACTAGAGCAATAGGGTTAATCTATTTATATTTAATTCACTTATATAAAACAACAAGTTAGCAAGAATAATATTAATTTTTTACAATTTTTTTAATGAATGATTTTAGATGTTATGTATCATATATTAGCATAGAATTATTTTCAAAAACTTTTCTAGTTTTAAGATTTAGAAATAAGTTAGAAATAAATAAATAGAAGTTTATTGTATATATTAAAAAAAAGATAATGTTATAACGAGAGTGTTCGTTTGAGAAATAAATTTGCTCACGGTGATAGTGTAGGAAAAAAAACTCAATATTCAAAGCAAATGATGGCTAGCAAAAGCATTAAAACCGAGGGCGGCTTTATCAGATATAGTAATTTATTAAAAAATATTAATTTAAAATGGTTTTGTTTTGTTTAAAAAAGTATTAACAACATATTCTTTAAAAAGGTTTTGTTTAAAAAAAAGTTATTTTTGATATAAATATATTAAAAAGATATAAAAATATTAAAAAATATTAATTTAAAATAAAAAATAAATAAATAAAAATTTAATTTGTTTCTAAAACCTAAAACATAATTGCAAGTATGAAACTGTCAATAATGCACCAACTAGCTATCTAATTGAGTCCATCATAAACTTCAAATAGAGCACCAGGTGGAAAAGAGATTGGTCTATATATGTCTACATCAATCAGCTATATAACTGAGTCTATCAGATTTATGCAAAAAAGAAAAAAGAAGAAACTGAAAAAAAAATTAAAAAAAATCAAGTTAATCAAATTAATCTCCAAAACTCATCATTTAGATTATAAAAATAAAATAGTGAATTAAAAATTAAAATAAAAAAAATGAAACAATGAGTTCAAAATTAAACAATAAAATAGTGAAATCAAAATTAAATTAAACAAAATTATAAAAAATTATAAAATTTAATATCTAATAAATCTAATGTTAAAAAATAAAATTAAAATTAAATAAAAAAATTATTATTCCAATTAACAATGAATTCTGAGGAGGGTTAGCAATAAAATCAGTATTTGCAAAAAGAAAAAGAAAAAAGAAAGCAGAAAATTCTACTTTGAATTAGTGAACAATTGATGGTGAAGTCCTTGGTGCCCTTTACAGCAGTATGGAATGAACTTCTAGCAATGCCGGTCCCTTTTATTAATACCCCAGCGCGACCAAGACTTTAATTTTTGTTTTACTTTCTCATACGGTTAAAATAAATGATTTTTTTTATTTGAGGTTAAATTGAATTTTATTATTAAAGCATGTTTTTTTATATGGTTAAAATAAATGATTTTTTTTATTTGAGGTTAAATTGAATTTTATTATTGAAGCATTTTTTTTATACGGTTAAAATAAATGATAATTTTTGAATTGCAACTAGCTATATAATTGAGCCTATCATAAACTTCAAATAGCTTGTTGTCCTCTACCACCAGGTGGAAAAAGAGATTGTTCTCTGTCTACATCAATCCGTATTTGCAAAAAAAAAAAAAAAAAACAGAAAAAAACAGAAAATTCTACATTGAAAGTAAAAAAAAAAAAAAGCATTCGTGTTCTTAGTGCACTTTATAGCCAGTGGTCAACAATCCCGAATTAAAAAAAAAAAAACCATTGAAAAATCACAATGGAACAAGGTTGTCAATTATATATTGATAGGTGTTTTGATTTTTAATTGGAATAAAATATTTTAGTTTTGGAATGTTTTAAAATGTTATTTTAAAATTGTTCCATGGTTATATATATATATATATATATATATATATATAATTCAAATTCAAGATAAATTAATTATAAATTATGCAATATAAACACAATGTTAAATAAATATAATTTTAAAATTTAAAATATTTTTAAATAGTCAAGATTAAATAGATCTTTAACTTAAAGTAATTCAACTTAAACAAAATATCAAAATATTATGAAAGTAAAATTTTTCAACACAAATATTTTAAATATAAAGTTAGGTCAATGTTATTAAGGCTAATGAGATCTAAAGAATTTTTTTTTTTTGCTCAAATTCCTACAAGATATAAACATGAAAAAAAACAACATGAATATAAACCATATATATTAGTGATAAATCTAATTTAAAAAAAATAATATTATTATTAATAAAAATAGTAGTAATAATTTTTAATATTATTATTATTGAAAATAGTAATGAAAAATAATTTTTAATACTTAGGTGATCTAATTAATTAAATTGAACCGGATTTAATTTCATTCAATAACTTTTCAAGATCAAAATGAAAGATGTGAAATAAAACAAGAATATTCTAATTAAAATTTGGTTGAAAAATTTAGAACAGATTAAGATTTGAAATAAAATAAAATTTTTATTTTATTCTATTTTTTAAATTAATATAAAATGTTTCGATTATTTCAAACAAAATGAAATTGAATTTACAACTTGCTATGGAAAGAACTTCAAGGACTGTGGGTTTCTTTTGTTAATACTTGAAACAATGTACGTTCTTCGCATGTACGTTCTTTGAATGTTCAAGTCAATAAAATGACTAGTCGGGTTTGAATATCTGAGAGTTTTTCCATGAAAATGCTTTTTAGCAGCCGACGGCGCTAGTGATGTGAATCATTCAACATGATAGCTTGCAGTCAATAAATTGGTGGCTCAAATGCCTCGATACGTGCCTGCCGCCTTATCTTTTAAATTTCAACATCTTGCAACCTGCAACTAACTAGGAGAACCCAAGAAAATAGGAGGTGAAGATTCATACGTGTATTATTATCTTCTTGATTTACATCGAAAACAAAATATTTTAAGATATTATATTTACTAGTTAGTTAAATAAATTTAATAATATTTTACTTAAAAAAGTTTAAAATAAAAAAAATCCATCAAAGATAATGATTCACCAAATAAATATTTATCTACAAATCACAGAGTCATTTTTAATTTTTTCAGATAATTTATAATCGGTTGTTAGAATTTTATTTATAATATAGATACATTTTAGACTAAAAATTTATTTTTGGAGTAAAAATATTTTTGTTGGAATTTAATTTTTAATTTTGAACATAAACTCTTTAACATAAAATATCAATATAATTTTAAATAAATTATATTGACAAATTAAAAAAAACTATTTACATGCTATGGAAAAACCAATAACTCTTTAAAAAGAAATAAGTCTTTTATAATGATTGTAAAAAGTTAAAATTGAATTCAAAATATCGCCCCAGAGAAATGACATAGGATACAAGTACGCAGGCACTTGGATGTGACGTTTTAAGATTTGGTATGTATAAATCAAATTAACCTCTCCTTCCCTGCCTGTCTCCTGACGACAAATACAAAAACTTATTCGAGCTTTTGCAGCCAATTTTGCAGCACAAGATGTTAATGATGTTTCAGCTTTGCCAAGTCATGGTGATATTGATCAGTTTCTCGAGCTCTATTACTTTGCTTGCTTCTGATCAGCTGCATCCAGGAGAAGGTAAGAGCAACCTTCTGTCTTACTTTGTTTTAACAGTAATATATATTCAGATCAGATCAGTGAGGTCTTATAAGTATACAGCAAGTCTTTGAAACTTTCCAACTCATCTGATCAAAACCAAGTGTCAGGACCATTGTACCTTCTCATAAAGTTTTCGTTTTTTCTTTTTTTGTCCATGAACATCAACAGATTTGCTTCTCACTTGTAACCTTTAAAGGCTAAATATCTTTTTATCGCAACTATATATTAAATCTTATATATTATATGGATATAAATATCAATATAAATTATCTTGTGTTTTGGAATCGAAGAAGGATATTTTAATATGTGACTTTGAATAAACTTTTAAGTGGAATGGAGGAAGGAAATGGTAAATCATTCATATATATATATATATGAGAGAGAGAGACTAGAAAACTAGGAACAAAAAGATTGAATCAGAAATATCAAAAAAATTTTCTTTCAGAGTTCAAAGAAATATAAAAATAAAACAGATTTATTATTCTAATTTCATGAATTTGAATATTATAAAAGAATTAGAACAAAAACAACAAGAAAAGGGTGGTTTTATTCCACTTCCATTTTTGTTATTCAATTTATTGTAGAAAATAAAATAACCTATTATATTGTGTTTTTTATTTTTTATAAACCTTAAAAGTTATTAATTTTAAAACTGCGCATTTGGGCCGGATGAAAGTTTCCCCTTCACTTTCTAGTATCATCTTTGTTTGAATTTGGACAACTAGGTTAACAATATTTGGGTCCTCGTTGGGCTTCTCATATCTAATTTATGTGACCCTTTCTAACTATACAATATATAGGCCTTTTATTGTTAGAGAAGCTCAAATTATTTATTTATTTAAAAAAATTATGTTTTTTTTTATTTATTTATTATTATTTTTTTGAAAAAAAGATTATGTTTTCTTTTTGTCTTTTAGAAAAAAAGATTGTTTATTTGTACGCCTCTTCTAAACTTTTTAAGAGGTGAGGACAGTAATTTAGCTAGTACCTAGCAGTAATTATCAAGCTAGATTGAATGAGATCCAACCCCATATAGTTCAGGCAATATGCACCTTAACTTAATAGTTTATTACCGGATTATCGTGTCTTGTTATACTGCGATGTCGAATATAAAAATTTTGAATGTCAAGAAATTAATAATATCGGAATTGACTCAATATAATTCCGTCTAATAAAAATATAGTTTAATTTAAAAAATTTAAGATGATATTTTTTTTTGTAAATATAAAAAAAAACATATTAAATTGACTTGGATTAACCTGTCATATCTCTATCTTAAGTCATGAAACCGTGATAACCCTATAAAAAACAAATAAGAGAAAAATAAAACTCAATTCTTAATCAGTCAAATGTTAAAGGATGAAATTAAAAATAAAATTTAATAACAATAAAACAACTTCAGTCAACCTAGATTAACCTATCAAACTTGGGTTATGAGACGAGATAATTTAATGAAAAGTAAATTTATAAAAATTATAAAGATTAATTCTCAATATTGAAGGATGCAATTAAAAATAAATTCAATTAAAAAAAGAAAAGTAAAATCCAAGACACATGTCATAAGGCCATAATAGCCCTATAAAAAGCAAATAGAAAAATAATTATGAATTTCAATACCTAGTAAATTCAATGTTAATTGGAGGATAAAATTAAAAAAAAAATAACTTAAGTCAACTCGAGTTAACCTTTCAAACTTGTGTCAAAAGGTTAGAATAACTTTATAAAAAATAAAACAAATTATGAAATCTAATTTCAATTAACTCAATATTGATGGAGTAACTGGAAAAATAATATTTAATTAAAAAAATAACAAAACAAATCAAGTTAATCAAATTAATCTATAAAACTCATGGTTTAGGTCATAAAAACAAAATAACCTTATAGAAAAAAATTTTAAAAATTTATAAAACTTAATTTTTAATAAATCTAATATTGAAAAATAAAAATAAAATTATATATAAAAAATCATTATTCCAATTAAAATTGATTTGTGAGGAGGGGTTAGTGAAGTACCCTCGTTTTTCTTTAGTTCTTATTAATTATTATTATATAAAATAATATGAATATAGTTTACTAATTGTATTTCTTGCATTAAACTTCAAGAGACTCGCACAATTAAACAACAATAACCAAAACTTTGTAATTGCTTGAAAAACAGTAAAATATATCTTTGGCCGTATATAACACAAAATAGCTTCCATGAGTGTATTGTTTTATATAATTAGATTCATTTATATCTAATTCTTTTTTAAGAAATGACATACTCACTGTAGAATTTAAATTCATGATTTCTTTCTTTCGTTTGATCATACCAATTAAGATACATCTACAGGTATAAATAACAATAAAATAATATTTATACATCACAAATTCTTATAGTAATAATCCACCAATCCAACAATATAATATTTAAACTTCCCAATCAATTTAGAGTTTAATTTAGATTGTATTTTTTTTTAAATTGATTTAAAAGTTAATATAGTTAAATCTAGTTAACGCTATTGAGTTAACAAATAATATTTTATTTTTAAATTTTATTTAAAATAATATCGTTTTAATTTTTTTTTTAATTGCAAATGATTTTATTAAAAAAAAACTAAAAAGAATATAATCTTAAGGTTTGACTAGGACGATAAATTAACTTGATTCAAATGGTCGAGGGAGTGTGTGTATAATCGTAATCTATTTACTATTATTATTAATAATAATCTATTTGAGAATGTTTTGAATAGTGCACATTCCTCATGAATTATTTTTTTTTCTTTAAAAAAAAACCCCACCAGTTGAAGCGTTAAGACAAATCGGTAAGGCAGTAGACGAGGATGGCCAACTATCCTTGAAGTTCGTCGATCGTTGTCAACAGAGTGGAGTCGTTGAGACAGTACTGACTTCTGCTCCACCAAACTTAGAAGGGAACAACACCATCGAATGTAACTGCAGCATCACTGATGATAATTACTGTCACATTACTTCATTGTAAGCCTCTTAATTACTTTACATTTTTATGTTTTTCTTTGTTATATATATATATATATATATATATATATATATATATATCTTAGCTTTCCTAAACTGTGACCAATGATGTCTCTCTCTCCTGCTTGCAATAAAGCCAGCTCAAAGATTACAGTCTTCCAGGCAGGCTTCCTCCGGAATTGGCCAACCTTACTTATGTCAAAAAAATGTAAGAACCCTTAATTAAGGACATATATATTTGGCTCATGCTTCTGCTTCGAGGCCTCAATTCTGAATCCTTTAAATGATTATGAATCTTGAGAGATGCCTCGATGATAATTAATACTCATCAGATGTTATGTGATTACGAGTTTGCCATTGTCTGTCACAGTTTATATTAAAATTTCAAGCGTTTATATTAATTTTTGGAGCAATTTTTATACAACAACATTGTCTATGACAGAGATTTTGCTCGCAACTATCTATACGGCACAATTCCGGTGGAATGGGCTTCGATGAAAAATCTGTCTTCCATGTAAGCTCATTAATAAATTCACCCCTCATCTGGGTTTATCTTATTTTCTATCTAAGAGTGAGCTTAACACAACTAACCTCTTATACAGCTCGGTTACTGCAAATCGCTTGTCAGGAAATATTCCTGGACACTTGGGAAGTTTTACTGCCCTCACCTACTTGTATGGCTTGAATCTGTTATAGTGCTCTACCTCTAGTTTGAGTTATTCGAATATTGCAAGCAATGCTAGTTTACTTTGTTCTCTAATGGTTATTTCACTCTATCAAATGCAATTATAAAATATAGGAGCCTTGAATCAAATCAGTTTTCTGGTGTTGTCCCGCCTGAGCTTGGCAAGCTTGTCAACTTAAAAACTCTGTAAGACATTTAACTAAATTCTTCATTTTGAAGACTTGCTAGAGATTTCGTTTTCATTAGTTGAAATCTTTGCTTTGATGCCGTGAATGAACAATTGCAGGATACTCTCCGGCAATAAGTTAGTGGGGACCTTGCCAGAGGCACTTGCGCAGATAAAAGACTTGGAGGATTTGTAAGCCCTCACTTATTTTCCTTAAAACACATTTTTTCTCTCTCGATGATTTAACATATTCAATGTGCAGTCGCGTAAGTGATAATAATCTTAATGCCACCGTACCCGAGTTCATTGGGAGCTGGAGTCAACTTCAAAATCTGTGAGATGTTTATCTTCACAAGATCTTAATTCATTCTAATGCAAAATGATACACTTTATTGAGATTTTTTGTTCTTTTCGTGACTAATGAAGTGAATTGTACGCGACTGGATTGCAAGGACCCATACCTCTTGAAATTTTTCATTTGGACAAGTTGTCTGATTTGTGAGTAAAACAACTTTCTTGTGCTGCATACCTCCTGCTGTATTAATTATTGAAGAATTCTCTTTGTGTGTGTGAAATAGAGAGGGGAAGAGAGAGAGAGATAAATGAAGGAAATTGAACATTTAACTTATATTCAAGGTCTCTTACCCGTTCTGCAGGAGGATTGCTGATATGCCTGGACCAGAGTTTCAGTTACCTAACTCGCCGATTGAAAGGAAATTCTTGTATGTGAACTGCTTCATAACTTTTCACAGTAAAGTTGAGGATATGTTCTGTTCAGAACTGTTTAACCAACCTGTAACTTGTTGCAAGGGTTCTGAGGAACATCAATTTAAATGGAACAATCCCAGAAAACGCATGGAAAGTGGAAACAACACTGTAAGTGTGAACTTACATCCGCCGCTAAGCAACATAGAATTTCTTTTGATACATTTCAATTCTGCCACATTTTTCATTATGATCTCCATGTACAGCCTGAATCATCAGGTCGTTAGGATAAGTTAAAGGTCCTCCATTAATATATAATCCTGGGTATATAATAAGTAAAGTCCTACTAGAGTGAGTAGAAGAATCACAACTAGCTTCTAACATAACATTGACTTATTTTCACAACCGATGAGCTCCTATGAGAAGGTAGTGATTTCAAGCAACTGCAACTCTCCAAGGAAGAAAATAAATAGAGGATTACTTCAAAGAATTTAATAACCTTTAATTAAGAGACATATACATATTTATTTATATTTTCACCTGTTTATAGCCATTATATTTACAAAGATGTAAAATCTTCTTCAGAGACTGAAGCCTAAAATTTCGTTTGCTGTAATTTCTTGCAGCGACTTAACTTTTAACAACTTGGTTGGGGAGATTCCTCCTACTACAATACGACGACAGTTTACGTGAGCAATGTTAAAGTCTGATAATTTGAAATTTGGTTATTGAAATCTTATCAAGGATGGCGCAATAAATTATGCTGAAAGTTTGAGTGTGGTTCTTACCAGGTTTTTGAGTGGCAACAAGCTGACTGGAACAGTGTCAGACTCATTCCTCCAAAACAGCCAAAATCTGTAGGTTCCTAAATTACACCCATCATTGGATTCAGTACTTATTTGAATATTGATATGCTTTGCCATTTTTCCTTGATGATCCATGACTAATGCCTGTAAGTCCATATGATTTCAAGTTCTCTTTTTCAGTATTTCAACTCAGATAAACTTTTCTTCTTGATTGACATTTCCAATTTCTTATAAAAGAAAACTGAAGACAACCAGTTAAAAAACCAAAGAAAAAGAAGAATACATAGATTAAGTAGCCACTTAAACTGAATATACAAATATGAGATTTGACCTCTCTGCGCTGAAACACAATAATATATATAACCTGAGAGTTCAAGCTGCAACTCATTAATTTTGATTTAAAAAAAAAATCGCTTCCTTTTATCGTCTTCTCTGCACTGACAGCACTGCATTCATTCACAAGTTCATTCCCAGTTTCCCACTTTCCTATTATCTTTGACCTATGTGTTTCCACTGCCTTCAGTGTTTGAAACGCGGTTGATACTGTTTTTTTAAACAAATTTAAAAATGTTTTTTTAAAAATTTTTTATATATATTTCTTGATAGTTTTGATGTGATAATGTAAAAAACTTTTTAAAAAAAATAAAAAAATATTATTTTAATGTATTTGCAAACTAAAAACACTTTAAATTACAACCACTAACACATTACCTAGTAATACTTCATTTTATGCTAATATTTCATGCTCACAGGAGGTTAATGAGTAGATAGACTCAGAACCACAACTTATAAATATATTTTTTTTAATAGAACACTATCAGATTTAATAATTTTACCAATAAAAATGTATGTCGGTTTTTATACTAGTAGTCTGTCGGTACATATGTTATCAATAGACACACAGATGGAAACGATCCTTCAAAAAAACTCTCGTTGGTAATTTATGGACTGCTAGTAAGCCCGTCGGTAATAAATATACCGATGGATTTACATATAGACAAAGCATGCCAAAAAAAATTACCTGCTTTATTTTGTTAATATATTCATCGGTAAATATAAGATATCACCGACAGAATACCATCTATAATTTTGTCAATGCGTTAACAATAACAATAACATTTGTAATAATTCTTTTCCAACTTTCTGAAATATATCGATTGTTAGTTTTGTTGGTAACCCCATCAATAATAGTGGTATTTGTAGTAACTCTTTTCAACTCTCTGGAATATAATGATGGAGTTGTTTTGTCGATGACCTTGTTGGTAATATTTTAACAATATATTTTTTAAACAAATATATTGAACATAAGTAGAAAAATATAATAGTAGCATTTCAGTAATTCTTGTTCAACTTTCTGAAATATACCGATAGAGTTGTACCGTCAGTAATATTTTAAAAATATATTTTAAAAAAATATATTGATCATAAGTAGAAAAATAATTAAAATAAAATAAATTAGTATGTTAGAATATAATAAATCTAAAATAGAGGTGACGTTGTAGGAGGAAGCGGCAGGTTGTTGTCGGAACCGTTAAGCTAATTAGGGGGTGCACATGAACCAGTCATCTGTGATCTTATCTCCATTACCAATCGATGAAGTTCTTCATAACCAGTAGTGAGTCGTTCATATTTATCATTAAAATGGGTCATCCGATCCTATTCTCGTTGGTCTAACATTGCTGCGAACTCCAGAGTTTGGCTGCTTGGAATTGATTACGAGCATCTAGCGACTAAAGCACTATGGGTCGTCCACAAGTTCTTGGTTGAAGTTTTAGAGAGTCCATACACTTAATTTCTATTAGGTCCATCGAACGATCCTCCCTCCAACCACAAATCTAGATCGATATCTGGATGGGTCAAAAGCTCGTCCCCATATCTCTCATTCAATTGGTTATTATATATATATCCTTGAAAAGAAAATGATCAAATTCAAAGACATAATAACTTAAGAAAAAATTAATTAAAAACCAATATACCACTAGTATTGAGCTTGGCTATCACTATTACAACCTTTTTAGAGGTCATCACTCTACACATGTGTTTGAACAAAAAACTTCATCTAAATTTGAAAACCTTGAAAATCATGCATCAATATGAGGTTTCCATTCAAGATGTTTGAAAACCTGTCTTCATTGAAACAATGAGATTCCCATCAATGATTTAAAGGCCGATGTTATTGTTCTCACAATCTCTATATTTATAAACCTAAAATTACATTTATTAAATGATATTATTTTTTCAAAAATTATTAAACATCTCATTGTGAAAGCAAAACAAACTTACATTAAAAGGTCATCCTTCTACTAAACCTCGTACTTGCGGGTAAATAAATCCCACTGTGAAGGGACCCCCCTCAACATTACAGCATCGCACTCAATAAGCCTGTGTATGAGTCGATGTTTGTGCCTTAGGTGTATGTTATTGGTTGACACTTAAAAACTCATGGTTATCAGCATCGCTTCTAGAAAAACTAGCAACGATTCCTATTTTAAAAAAAATTAGCAGCATCTTTCCTATACGGGAGACTACTCAAAATTTTTAAACCTATAAATTCACATAATATATGCCTCAAACCAGTTGAGTTTATTTAATTTCTTCTAACAATTTAGCATAATTCAATTTCATGGAAAATTTTCATTTTGTACGTATTAATATTTTTAATCATAAGTTTACAATAAATTATTCTAAATTTACAAAAATTCAAAATAATAATTAAAATTAATCCCACACATTTAATTGAAATTGAACAACAAAAGTGAAAATAAAAAACTAAAATTCAACAAAATAATCCAAAAATTATTTCAATAACAACTAATATTCAACACAATTATTTCTAAGTGATAATATTTTTAATCCTAAATTTACAAAAAATTATTCTAAATGGAATAAATTCAAAATAACAATTCAAATTAAACCAACATATTGAATTGAAATTGAACAACAAAATTGAATAAGTAAACTAAAATTCAACAAAATAATGCAAAAATTATTTCAATAACAACTAAAATTCATGTGATTTATTAATTCATAAAATTATTAGGAACAAAAAATTGAAAAAAAAAATAATGACAAAAAAAACAAAAAACATTGCAAAACAAAAAACTCAGAAAAGGATAAAAAGGAATGAAAAATTCTTGCCTTAATGACATGCTTTATTTTAGCTCTTGATTAAAAAGAAAGAAAAAAGAAGAAAAGACATTGTTAATAAATCCTTAAAAAAGAAAAATAAGAAGAAAAATGAAGAAAGACAACATACATTAGGATGACAAGAGAAGATAATGCTTGATTTCAGGTGAGAAGGAGAGAGAGAGGAAAAGATAAAGAGAGAGAAATAGGTGTGTGAGAGAAAAAGAAAGAAGAAAGAAAAACATGAAGCCTCATCTATTTATCTATCATGATTCCAGTCTTTTATTTTAGTCTTTAATGATGGGATTACCAATGAGCAATTAAATATTAATACTTTTGATATTTTCATCAGTAATTTTATTTGTAAAATCAAATAGAAAATTTTCAACTTGCATGAAAATATTCAAAAAGCCCTCCACATATTATTGATAACTTTTCATTTCATCGGTAATTTTATAAGGGAAAAATAAATAGTCAAAAGATCATTAATTATCACCGCATTAAGATTTCATGGGGGGAAATAAATAGTCAAAAGATCATTAATTATCACCGCATTAAGAAGTGAACATTTCTCATAGTCTTTGAAATATATCACCGATATACTTGTACGTAATGAACATTGTGAATAGTGCTAGGGTGAAGGGGCATAGTTTCCAGTATCTTTGTAATCTACCGATAAACACATTTTGTAGGTATACTCATATGTAATGAATACCGTGAACAATGTTAAGGTGAATGAAAACAGTTCTAATGGTCTCTATTATGTTGGTATACTTGTATGTAATGTATAGTCTATCGGTATTTTTCATTGGTTTAAAACAGTATCCGATGCTAAATTGTATTATATTTCTTATCTATACATCCTCCAAATAGTTAAATTCACAGTTGCACACATAACATAATAATACCAGTTTACATCACAATAATAAAATAAATATTGTATTTTCATTCAATAATAAATTAACAACATTGTCATTACATTGAAGTAAATTTCATCCATAAATATTATATTTTATTTCGTGGCATTACACATTCATGTTGTGTAAATTAATCAAAATTTCTCATATTCTTCGTCAATTGACCCATCCTTATCTCCATCGCAATCTTGTATGTTGATTTCGTCACTATCATCTTCATCAACTTGTGTATGTTCGCTAGAGCTCAAAACATCATTCAATTCCTCAACATCAACATCAATAAAAATATTCTCGGCGATGCAAAAATATGAATTTTTTTATTAAGTAATTAGACAAAGCAACTCGATATAGATCAACTAACTCTCCAAGTGTAAAGACATTATCTCCCACAATTAATTCATCGTTGTCATCTTGAGCAACCTCGACATGACCCCTAGGTTTAGTTTTCATTACAGATAACCAATCAGCTCTTGAACAATCCTTTCTAAAAGAATGAGTATATGTGTAATAAACTTACTGGCATTACTTGGCAAAAACAAAGACATCATCGACATTACGGAGTCTAGCCTTTGAATTAATTTTGACCAAACATGATGAGAATCTACTCTGATTCCTCTATTAGTGGTGTCATACCAATAATATTTGAATAAAATACTTTATTATGCTCGCTATGATATTGCAATTCAATAATATCTTTTAACTTCCTATAGTAGTCAACTTCAAACTCATTAAAAGTTGATCTCTTATCACAAACCCTATTGTTATATGTGTTTCTACCCTACCCATATTCTTTAGTATCAAACACATGTCCA
>Ga0325404_1004575_pt1 | contig 14678 bp, 10 predicted proteins | sample PopdelMetagenome_18_FD_205664 | JGI IMG/M metagenome (GOLD analysis project Ga0325404, IMG submission 205664) | Populus deltoides microbial communities from Bellville, Georgia, United States - Xylem-Control-R1 | ecosystem: Host-associated > Plants > Phyllosphere > Stem > Wood/Secondary xylem... | reverse complement strand
ATAATTTTTTTATAACTTTCCACAATTACAAAAGGATTAACTTATCTAAACTGCAACTGAAACTACAATCTCAATCAAGCCCAAGCCAACTAAATTAGAGTTCGATAGCAATTTCTGCCTAAATCCCAGCGATGATGAAAATCATTACTATTTATTTTTATTTAGTTCATATTGCTTTTGTTCACTCCGCTGGTAATTTGGATTTTCGACTGCCTAATTCTTGGACATCCTTCATCTTCCTGCAACATTGTGCAAAACTTCAAACTTTCAACGTGTTCTCTTGTATACAGAATCTATAGTAGCCAGAACGAAACCTGACAATTGAAATGGATCCAAGACCACAGTAATAATAGAGATTCTCAACTCAGAATATATAAAGCACGTTTCATAAAAAGAAAACGAATGTACACAAATCACCGAAACAAGGTTCAGTTAACTTTGTTCATCCAGCCCTGCATTTACAATTTACTCAATATGCCATGAATGGCCAAGTTATCTATAGACATACACGAACATGCTGGGGTTTTTTTTTTTTTTGTAGATATTAGCTCTCCCCTTTACAGCTAGTGCACTATAACTGGTATGGAGACAAGGGAAAAAAACCAGGTGAAAAAATGTCCAAAGTCAAAGTAGAAAGATGCAGTGGTTGATCTAGGCTTATGAACAAATTATTAAATGGACCCAATAGCTTCCAATCAGTTGAATAGAATAAACGTGACTACTTATTAAAGGCATATGCTAGAGGCTGTAAAACTAGTTGTACTCATTGGTTACCTTGAGCAGTATCCAAAATGCATCTACCTGTAAAACGAAAAAAACTGAAATAATTGAGGACACAAGGCCAAGTGATTAATAAGCCAGTTCTGACTTGTATGGGGAAATATATATATATATATATATATATATATATATATATATATATATATATATATATATATATCAGCAAATGATGCAAAACATTCAAAATTCCCCTTTCACCCCATTTATCACTACAGAAACTATAAATATAGGTTTTGCAATAACTTGTCCAAGATTCTTCAAATTAAATTTTCATCCCTATAAGATATGTGATTTTCCATATTCAATAATTCTTTTGATTCTTTCCAAAATCATTTTTTCCGTTAACATGCCATCACAAATTCAATAATTGCACAAGAAACCAAACAATTGAAATTGGCTTTTTGAGCTTTACCCATAAAGACAAACAACTTATCACATACCCAAAAATTCTTTTTTTTTTCACTAAAAATTATTTTTTTTGTATCGTTTTGATCCGCTGATCTCAAAAATAATTTTTTTAAAATGAAAAAACAATATTTTAATGCATTTCAACACGAAAAACACTTTGAAAAGTAACCACAGCCACACTTCCAAACAGGCTAACTAATAATAACTGTAACAGTTCAGCCACTGTTTATGTGTTCATAATAATGATCCTCTGCACAAAGACATGTTATCCCTTAGTTTTAACAGTCACAGCGTTATTCATGAAAGCATTCATCAAAAGCAATGTGTGGAGGCTCCATTCCACTAACCTGGTTTATATTCCTCGTTTGGAATCCATGAGCCCGAGGACAGCAAAGTAACTTCTTATTCCACACAATCCATGCACAAATAATGTTACCTACACCAAGTTGATCCATGTTAAGATGAGTTAAGATGTATACAATAAGCAAACATGTAAGAAGTAAACATACAGCAGGGAGAGAGAAAGAAAGATGTACCTTTTTCATTTCAATAAAGGGGCATAAGGAGCTGGGCATGGAGGCATGGTGTGATCAGGTAACTGGTTTATCAAATCAACTGTAGCCTGCAAGCATGCCTTCAGCATTTTCTTTTCCAATCTAACAAGCTGAGTAGCCACTCGCTTCTTGGGGTTCAAGTTAGGATCTGCCAACTAGTGCAGCAAAATTATTTTGGATTAAACCTCTATCACCAGCACATTAGACTATCAATGGGGTCGGTAAAGCCTTACCATCAACTCATCTTCACTTATGCTGGTACAATAGCCAGCAAGGCGCGTTCTAAAATAAACAGTAAGCTGATCTAACACTGCTTGTTCCATACAAGGGCTTACCTGTAACAGCTAAGCAATTTCAGAGTGAATCTTGGGAAGATAGGAACCATGTTTCATTTAACTAGAGAAAGTCCATACGAATTTCATTAAATATAGATCTCCAGAGTCATAGGCATAGGTAAAATCCATCACAATTTACCAGACCTTGCTCCATAATGCTCATATTGCAAGAATAAAAAAGAAAAAAAACTAAAAGACAAAGCTCTCCTCATGACATGGCAGCTAAGGTTAGCTCACGAAGCTTTGCCATACATACAAGTCCAACCATAAATCCTAAAAATGAGATAATTGCATTATTAGGACACTAACTTTACACCTTTTCACAATTTAATACATGAACTTTGATTTATTTTTATTTTTTGGGTATACCAACTTTTTCAAAAATTTCAATCAAATACTTCAGATCATCATCCGTCAATTCTTCAATTATTTGATGATATGTCATTTGTCCTTAAATCGTTGTTGGTACTCCAACTTTAGTTTTACATCAATCAAGTATAGACTTTAATATTTTTCATTTTGACACACCAACATTTTTTATTGTTCCAATAAAGTACTTCAGTCAATTTTTCATTTTCTAATGTGAGTTTTATTTAGTAAAAGAACCCTCTAAAATAAGATTATTTTAATAAATTAAATATTTTAAATTAAAATAAATGCTTGTAAAAAACTAAAATAAACTCTTTGGTAAATCATTTAAATAAAGAATAAAAACTATTTTATAATTAACTAACATTAAAAAATAAATTATTGATTTAATTAAAATATTTATAATTTTAACCAAATAAATAAATATCATATGATTGCAACATAAATGGAAAGTGGATGGAATCATGACAAAGAGAACACGTTAAAAAAAATTACCTACGTAAAGGAACCTGGTCAATTAAAAAATGTACTTGATTAGAACAAAAAAATATGTTGGTGTATCAAAATGAAAAGGATTAAAGTTGTTGTACATGATTGACATAAAACGAAAGTTGGACATGAAATGAAAGTTGGAGTACCAATAACAATTTAAGAGAAAATGGCATGTCATCAAAATAACAGAAGAATTGATGGAAGGTGGACCAAATTACTTCAATGAAATTTTTTAAAAAAGTCGGTACACTCAAACAAAAAAAATTGAAGTTCATGTACTTAATTGAAAAAAAGTGTGAAGTTGGTATATTAATAGAGCAATTATCCCTCCTAAAAATCATTGATCTCTGCATAAAGCATGATTAGCATGGATTCCAAATTTTAGTAAAAATCAATTGACCAGAACTTGAGAGTGATAAGAACAATATCGATGAATCCTGATTTCTTACCATAAAAAAAAAAAAGAATAAACAAAAGAAAGAAAATGGGGATGCATTCACCATACTAAACATCCAAAAATAAATAAAATCACATATGATTTGAAAAAAAATGAACTTACTGGACAAACTGGACCTTGAGAAGAAATTACAGATTGCATTTCAGAAGGATCTGATACATATCCCAATCGCAAATAAGGAAGAATATCTGACACGGCTTCTTTTTCCTTTCCAGCGTATACCTGCAGCAGGGACATATTAAAAGATCTGAAAGAAGAGACCTATACAATAACCTACGCAGGAAATTTGTTTCATACTTGAAAAACTTGTACTGACAATTTCCCATTTCTTTGAGCAACCATTCTCTTGTCCTGATACTGAGGGTCCTCAGTGTTCAGTGCTGCCTGGATCATACAGTACATAATACATATCAATACAGATAACATCCAAACATATGAATATTTCAATACAGAAGGGGGAAAATTAAGATCACCTCAACTGCTATTCGGTCATAAGGATTATCTTCATCAACAAAGCCATAGTTTAAAAGCAATTTTGAATTTGGCTGTGGCCCACACCTGAAAATGCAAATTTCAAATTTCTTAATGAAAAAAAACCGAGTCCTGCAGAACAAAATGAAATTAAGGCCATCAAAGCAATTTACATACCATACAACAATGGGCTCCCCAGCCTTGTATGGTCGATCAACCACTAATTCAACAGCACCATCAACAGCAGTTAACATTGCCTTGCAGTTGCTACTGTATGCTAGCAAAGGTGGTCCAAGAGGAACCAAAGCAAATCTTCGAGCCAAACTGACTTTCTGAACATTTAAGAGCATCAATAGATCAATCAGATTGACTTATTCAAAAATAGCTATATCTAAAAACCACCACAATAGACATCCTAAGCTAGCATAGCAAAGAAATGCAGCAAATTAGCAGAACTCAGAAGAGCAACAAAATCAGAAATAAAAGCAACTTAAATGGCATACGCGGATTGCTTAACATTTACAATGAATACACTCCATGACAAAACTGCGCTCATGATTTTGCAGCCACAGTCTAAATGGCATCCATCAAATTCTGTATGAATCAAGCATAATGTATGGCACAGAGCTAAGATGAAATGGCCCGAGAAAGAGCAAGGTAGTAACAACAGAGAAGAAGATGCACAAAGGCTAATGTTCATGCCTTAGAAAGCAGCAATTGTAAGCTCAAAAGGAGTCCAAGATCACCCCATGATAATAGCCAAACTGACAGAAAAGAAGATGTAGAAGGATAGATAGAAAGAATTATTACTTGTGAAAAGGAAAATATTACTTACTGTGAAGAAAAAGATATGGAAAAACATGACAACAGAATAACCACTCACAAAAAGAACAAATTTATGTACCAATTGTATTGTATTACCTATTCTACTAATCATATCTTGTAGTAGGATGTTTTAAAAGTAAAACACATATTATGAGCCTTCATAATTGGTGTGTATACTCTGTACTATCAACCAATTCAAGCTGAACTAAGTCCGCCAACATGATAATACACGGGGGAGGGGGGGGGGGTGGGGATATGACACACGTGTTATCGCTCTGCTAGCAGGGCAAATATACCTGTAAATGCACCACACAGGATTGAATGGCTACAAAAGCTTGTTTAAAAATCTCAAAGGGAAAGGCTTCAGTAGGTATATCATATGGATATTGCTGCAATATGGACATGGATATCAAAAGAATGTCAGAAGGTAACAATATTAAATCTCTTTGAAGAAAGTAGCAAGGAAATAATGTAGAGAGCTTTCAAATTGGAAACAACAAAGGTATAACCTGAAATAGAGAACCAGCCATGAACCAAACAGTGTCTAGCTCCTCATATTCTCTTTTAATTCCATCTGCCCTGTCAAGAACTTCAGCCTACTTCACCAACATAAATCTAGTCTTAACCATGGAGCATAGCATCAATTTTATTTATAAAGGAGATCAATAAAATAATGTGCCAGAATTCAAATGATCACAAAGCATATTTAGTACCTTAGTTGGGCTACCAGTCAGGTAAGCCAATTCAGCCTCAGACCATAAAAGTGGAGATTCCACAGCCAGCTGACCCCTACCTCGCTGACGATCAAGCTCCCTTATATATGGATACCAGAATGACTTCTTTCCTTGCTTCTTCTCATACATCAGGTATAAGGCCAAGCATGCCAATTCCGATAATTTGTTTGTGGTTAAGAGTTCCGCTGTATGAACGATCAAGCAGACAGAAAAAAATATCTTACAATTGGTTCAAGGTAAGTTTTTCATGGAAGCTGAACACCTAAATTAGTCACACTGACATTTATCATGGTTTCACTTATAGCATGCTGAGGGGTTTCACTATCTAGTCAAGCAAAGAAACAGTTTACACAAACACATACATTCCCTACCTGTTTGCTAATACTCTCGAAACTGAATAAGATGGCATAGAAGAGGCAAATCCCTCCCCACCAACACTCCCATAAAGTTGACAGTGCAGATTCAAAGCATTACCAGAAACCGACTGCATGAACAAACATGATTCCAAACACAATATCTTTGTTGCTTTATGGAGTCTCTCCTATGATTGAGAATTGAAAGCTTAAAACAGCTTGCACAAAAAGACTTGCACCATTTGAAATAACGAATGAGGATAACTTCCGCATGCACTATGCATCAGAAAACTGTACGGATAAATGGTAACAAGTGCAAGAGCAGAATAGCAAGATTATAATCTATCTAGTATGAATGAAATTTACTATCTCAACCCATTTTAACCTTTCTAAGTTCACAACACACTAATTGACTACATGAAATCAACAATGAACATTCACCACAGCTAAATCCCCAGCACAATACACAATCAAAAAAGTGCTGAAAACACTCCACCTTACCAAGAGTCTCATTTCCCAAAACCCTCTCGAGTGTAACAACAAGCGAATTGGGCACCGAAACAGCCACATCACTGGCCTGCAAAAAGCTCAAACGCACACAACAATTAATAACGAAAAAAAAAACAAAATGATTTTCAAAAAAAATTCACAAATTATAAAACCCTAAAAAGACCTGAAGATCCTCGCTAGCAGCAACATAATGAATAGGTCGAAGTTTATTGTCATGAGAAGGTCTTTCTTTAAGCACAACTTTGCAAGGAGGCAATCCATTTTTATGCATCCACGACTTCAAATCCCCAAATTCGTCTTCTTCTTCTCCTCCTCTTTTGCTCACAACTTCACTAGTACGTTTCCCATCGACTAATGTTGCAAAGCACAAATTTCTCCGCCGCCGGTAAAATGAAACGGCGCGTTTAGGAAGATTGGAAAATGAAATTGAAACCCTAGAGAGAACAGTAAGAGAAGGTGAAATGCATTTGTTGTGTAAACAAGTGAATTCCATTTTCTTTTCTTTTAGGGTTTAGGATTGATTGCTGAGAGAAGCGATAGATTGTGTGTTTGGAGATTTTCTTTCTTTTTTCTTTTTTCTTTTTTCTTTTTTCTTTTTTGTGCTGTGGGGATAAGAGGATTACAAGAATTTGTTTTCTTTTGTCGATTTCATGAATTGGATTGGAGGTAAACAAAAATATACGTTTTGTTTTTTTTGGGTGGGGTTGCGGTTGACGGAGCTTCACCACCACTACACCCAGGATGTATATTTTAGTACCTAATTTGTATCAACTTTTACAGTTAAGTGTTCATTTTGAATTGAGACAGTAATATTCCGATGTCTAAACTTTGATTTGTTGCTATAGGTGAGTGCTTGCTTTTAATATTTATGAGATTGATCATTGATGTGATAATTTTGAGTGCTCCCATTTAGTATATTGTTGGATGTGTTGAATTTTCATGGAAGAACCTTGCATTGAGTGTCTGCTTGGTATTGTAGTATAAAGTATTTTTTAAAAATAATTTTTGCATGAAAATATATTAAGGTAATTTTTTTATTTTTTTTATTTTTGACATCAACATTTCAAAATCATTAAAAAACATAAAAAAAATTAATTTAATACCTTTTCAAGCTAAATATATTTTTAAAATGCACTCAAACATAGTTTGAAATAAAAAAAAACAAGTGGCACATGTTAATTTTTAATAATGTTAGGAATTATGATAGGTCTAGTAATAATGATCTGAACTAAACAATTTCTCAATATGATTTTGGCAAATTCTCAATATGATTTTGAAAATAAAGTTTACATCAACAACAATTTTATGACATGAACATATGTCACATGTCAATTTTTAATAATGTTAGGAATATTAACTTACATAAAGGTGTAATAATGATAATAAAAATGTAGTGGTAGGGTTAATATTAAAAAAAAAAAGTAAAGGGATCTTTTAAACATAAAACATAAAGTAAAGAGAAGCATAGTAGAATAAATCTAGTTTAAAATGGTTTCATTCACCCTTATTATATTGAATTTGTATTTTAAAGGTCCTTTTATTACTTTCATCCCCATCCTCGTATGTTTTGTTTTCTTTACTTGGTCATGTCTTTTTGTTTAATATACTTAGGTGATGTTTGATAGTATGGCTGCGTATGAGGTTTAAAGTGAGCAATGGGAATATGTGTTTGGTTACGTTAAAACCGAGTTTTATTTTGGTGAGACCCACTAAGAATTGAGGTTACACCCGAGGTTGAATAAAAGCAAGATATTTGAGCTTTGCAAATAGCAGCTTACCTTATTTCTTAAGATCCACCGACATAACACATCCTAATGAGAAAAATAAAAAGCCATTAGAATATCAAACTCCCCAAAACCTCAACAATTCATCTAAAAAATTAGAGCAAAAATACTTTGTAATCTTTTATTAATCAGTCAAATTCTTCATCTCTCTCATAAAAAAAATTGAGATCTTTTTGTCTCCTCCGACCATCTTCTCTCCTCTATTATCAAAAATAATTTCCCTTTCTTTTTTCTACTCGATAGCTTCTACAATGTAATGATCTTATAGATTTGTTTAAAAAGGTAATTTTTTTTCATTTTTTTATTGTTGTCACTGTGAATAGTTTTTTTGTCTTCTGTACTTGTCTTCCGCAAAATTACTACATGATCTAGCATCTTCTTGTTTTGTAGTTGTAGGGAAAAAAAATGAAGTCTATTTTTTTTTATTGTTTCTCACAATTTCGTATTTATTGTTATGAATCTATTTTTAGATTTGTTGGTTTGGGAGGCACAAGAACAAGGAGATCTTGAAAACTTGTCTATGAACAAAAAGAGAAGGTGATGTAAAATTGATTATGTTTCTTTTTTTACAAATATTTAACTAATTTCATGTTTTAATAATACATGAATTAAAGTTTGGGTGTTATGTATTGTTCTTGTTTACAATATTGTGAACATATAGTGCTGTGAGGTAGGTTAATTAACCATTTGCATTACATGGTTTGCATGCCGATATAAAGAAAAAACTTTGGGTGTTGTGAAGTAGGTTAATTAACCATCTGCTTTTCTGGGTCATTTGCATTTCTAGGTCTACAATACTACAAACTTTGTTGATTGTTCTTATTTACAAGATGTTATGTTAGACCCTTTTTTTATTTCATTATGTACTCTATTTTCGAAGATTTCAATTAAGTCTTTTGCTGACATCAGAAAAACTTAGAGGGGTTATGCAATGAGAAAGAGAAAGATAGGAGGGAGAGAGAGAGAGAGAGAGATGATCTTTCAAGATCTGTAAATGTTGGACAGCAGACCTGTTATGGCCTGTTTGAGAGTGTGGTTGAGGTTGCTTTTCAAAGTTCTTTTCATTTCGAAATGCATCAAAATAATGTTTTTTCATTTTAAAAAAATTATTTTTGAGATCAGCATATCAAAACGATCCAAAACATAAAAAAATTAATTTTTAGCAAAAACAAAATTTTTGAATTTTTTAGAAACGCGAATTGGCCCGCATTTCCAAACACTCTTGTAATTAGAAAAGCAAAGAAATAATTATTTGAGTTAAAATTTTACATAAACAAATACATATTCAATTATGGTTTTGTGCATGTGAATTGGCATAAATTAATATATAATAAGAAATTAATTTTCTAAGTTTGTATACCGACCAAATTAATATACATAAATGTATACTCCATAAGGTTCTTCTTCCATAAGAAAATTGAGAGGAAACCTTGTAAATTCATCCTTTGAATCCAAAAAAAAAAGTGAGAGTAAGTGAACTAAGAGTGCTTCAAGTAAGATCTAGTAAGAAAACTTTGAGAAAACTTTGAGAATTTACTAGTAGGAAGGGAAGGGTTAGAAGAAGGAAGGAAGGAGAAAAAAAAAAGGGGTTGTTCTCAATCTCTTGACTCATTGTTTTGTAATAGAAGGTAACAAGCTCTTTTATTAAGTCACTTGAATTTGTTTGTGTTTTTCTTGAATAATTGAGATTTTAGAATACCTTAGTATAGGTTTAAGAAATTTGTTAAATAATGATAGGTAGAGGCATTTTGTGTTTATAGTGGCTGGAAATGATGGAAAAATGCACAGGAAATGAATTTATACTTGTTGAACTTAGAAATCAAAACTAAACAGGTTGTCTCTCAATTTCTCTACTAAGCTTTGGACCCTAATATGACAGAAATTGAGATACTTTTCTTCACAGAAGTTATAGATATGGATGTTACCTTTCAAATGAAAAAGACTTTGCTTATAATGGAGTGACAAAACACTAAATATGGAAGAAAAACTAAAGGTAGGTCAAAAACTGGGAATTAGCAGGATAAATTTTTAAGTTTCTGAAATTTGTGAATTTAGGCATGTAGATGGAAAAACTCGGTATATTCATCTTCATGAAAGTTGTAGATATTGATGTTACCTTTCAAATGAAATTGACATTGCTTAAATTGGAGAGATAAAACTCTAAATATGGAAGAAAAACTGAAGATAGGTCAAAAACCAGGAATCAGCAGGATAAATTTTTGGGTTTCTAAAATTTATGCATTTAGGCATGTATTGAAATTTAAATTAGTATAACTATTGGTACAGGTGAAATTATAGGAAATAGACAAGAGCAGGGGATGACTAGCAGAGCACAGATTTTTAGTAGGTGTTTGACACTTAGATCTCTAATTTAAAGTATTGTTTAATTCTTTAACTTAGTCCCTAATAAGATGTAGTTCAAATTTTTATATTTATATGTAGTGCTTAAATGATGGTTGAACCAGTTCCTGGTTTGAGACTGACACCTGGTGAATGGACTGATGATTGGATCAGTGTCTTGGTTTGGAAATGGTGCCCTGCGAATGGGCTGATGGTTGGACCAAGGTCCTAGTTTGGAACTGATGCCCAGCGAACTAGTTAGTATTAAAGTAAGCCTCTCTGTACACAATTAAAATCATTGGCTTGTTAGTGAAAAATGCATATCTGACCTCACCCTCTCTAGCATAAAAATTCGATTGTTTCTTTAGCTTTTCCAAACAATTCTCATCACCCTTCCTGACTTTCTTCACTCCTCTTGTCTTACCTCCACTCTTGGCCAGATTTGAGTGTTTTCGAGTAGTTGTTGAATGGTATAAATTTTTTAGAGTGTTGGCCAAATGGGTTGTAATGGTGTTTTAGGTATTGGTTGAATCTAATGGTCTTATTTCCCCTTGGTTCCTTACCTTGATTTTCTCTCCCTATAGCTTTATGCTCTCATTCCAGCTTTATTTGATCATTATACATATGTTTGGGTTATGGGTGATTATTTTCGGTTCGGTTTGGTTTTTACCTTAAAAAACAACCAAACCGGTTTTAAAAAAAACTGAAATCGAACAGAAACAGAGTCAAACTGACCGATTTCGGTCTGGTCCGGTTCGGTTCGGTTCTTAATTTCAAAAAACCAAGAAAACCTATAAGTTCATATTTCTTTTCGAACTCGCTAGATGCCTTTTCACAAATGTTGTTTTCCCTAAATTGTGCAAACAACCAAAAACCAAAAATCAACACCACTGATTTCAATTAAAAAATAAAAATAAAAATAAAATCAATATCCCAAATCCAAAACTCTGCTGCAAATCAAAACCTTAAATTTCTTGCAAAATAAACATGGTTTTTCCTATATTTTTCAAATACCCAAATGCCAAAAATCCAAACCTGATTTTTTAAAATCAAAATCCCAAATCTTCTTATATAGATAAATCTTATCTTCTCTGCATTTAAAAGAATATCCAGAAGCCTAGAAGCTGAAAAACAAAACCCATGTTTTTTTTATATAAAAAATATCAAAAAGAATGTTGACAAGATAAGCTGAATATCTTATCTTCTCTGCATTTAAGAGAATGTTGACAAGATTGAAGATGCATATATGATTGGCTGGTTGTTTTGGATCTCTGCCACTCTATGTTTCTAAGTCTAGGGAGAGGGAGAGAAAGAGGGAGAAGGAGAGGCGAGAGGGGGATAGCTAGGGTTACTGCTGGGCAAATTATTTTTTCTATTTATAGTACCTTTTTTTGAACCGGTTCGTTTGGTTTGGGTTAACCCGTTTTTGCCTTACAAAACCGAACCAAACTAGAATTGTTTTTAAATATTTTAATCGGTTTTTTTTTGTTCGGTTTTTGCAGTTATTTTTTTTCGGTTTTCTCGGTTTAATCGATTTCTTGGTTTTTTTTATCACCCCTAGTTTGGGTGTAAGAGGTACAAGAGTTATGGTTTTACCATCTTTTACAATGGTATACCTATTTTAACCCCATCATAAATTGCCATCCTATCATATTTGATGCGAATTAGCCCAACACCAAGCATAATCATGCTAACGACCCATTGAAAGTGCCAATTGGGCCAATCACAAGAGTTAGGGCAAAGAAGCTTAAAGAAGCATTGAATGGACTTATTTAGAACATACGGAGCAAAATAAACCTAGAGGGGTTTGAGACTTTTAAAGAGCATGAAGGACAACCTTTAATTCATCTAGTTCAGGTCCAAGAAGAGCCCAATTTGTGTGGAACAATGGGTTGATGTGTTCGGCCCAATACCAACCTTGTTAGGCTTGTTTTTTTTTTCCTAATGCTACAAGGATAAAAATTCAGCAATTTAATCTCCTAATTAAGTAAGGAAGTTGGTCATATCTTATTCCTAAAGAGGGGAGAACTATTTGATGTTTTTCCTAAGTTAGGAAGGAAAGTAATTAAATCAGCAACAAAGGAGGAAATTTGTTTTCTTATTTGTCCAAGTTAAACAAGGAAATCCAAGCTAATCAAGGACATCAAAGGGGGGCAGCAACACAAATTTTTCAAATTAGATTTTTCCTAATTTATTTAAGACTTCTTAAGAGTGACAAATCTGATTCTAGCATATTTAAGATGCTAATTTTTGAATTTTTATTATTTTCTTCTTAGTTTTTGGGTTATTATTACTTATTTGAGCCAATTATAAGTGGGCTTCATATAAGTTCACCTAAGGGGGGTCCATTAGGGTTTCTTTTAAGTCCAGAGTTAGTATAAATAAAAGCATAACCAAACATGTAAGGTCACACAATTTTCATAAGAGTGACAAATCTGATTCTAACATATTTAGGATGCTAATTTTTGAATTTTTATTATTTTCTTCTTAGTTTTTGGGTTATTATTCTTATTTGAGTCAATTATAAGTGGGCTTCATATAAGTTCACCTAAGGAGGGTCCATTAGGGTTTCTTTTAAGTCTAGAGTTAGTATAAATAAAAGCATAACCAAACATGTAAGGTCACACAATTTTCATATCAATGAACTTCTTTGCTGCACTTATTGTGTGTTGATGGGATAATCTCCCATCCTTGGTTCTCTAAAGGACTAAAAATGACTTATCGAAGAACAACTGTCTTCGTGGCGTCATCCTTATACTTTTCATTCGTGAATCAATATTCATTGGGTGGGGGTCTCCGTTTCCAATAGTGTTGGTACCTAGGTACAAGTTATCTTTGTGTCACACTCCTATCAAACCTGATTTACTTGGCTTTCCGGGAATTGGTGTTTTTGCGTGTGGGTTGCGTGACCATGTGATCACGAGGTTCGCATCAATATTGCCATGGTCTCCCTAACAAGAAGTGGCTTTATTTTTTTGGATAAGGTAAGTATATTAACCAAAAAAATAGCAAAATACAATAAAGGGTATAAACCCTATAAGGGGCATCGACGGACAAACTCGCTTACCCGAAACAAAATGTAGATGCAATAAAGGGTCTTAGGGCATTAGGTGTTGAGACACTCCTACTAGCTTAGTAACTGAGGTTGCAGATACTAAAATGTAGATAGTGCAATGTTTGATTCCTTTAAGCTTTCTCTTCAACCCATGTAACAAGCATTAAGTCAATAGCTCCCAAGTCAGTTGACTTTAGGGTATTAGGTGTTAAAACACCCCTTTGGGCTTAATTGCTTAGGTTAAGGAGGCTACAAAACCAAACTTACATGTCTGATTATGCCTTTATTTATACTAACTCTAGACTTAAATAAACCCTAATGGATCCCTCTTGGGTGGACTTATATGAGACTCATTTACAATTGACCCAAATAAGTAATAATAACCTAAAGACATAATAAAAATATGAAAATTACTATCTTAAATATGCTAGAATCAGATTTGTCATTCTTAAGAAGTTTCAAATAGACTAGGAAATTTGATCAGAAGGTAGAATTAATCTTGAAGTCTTCTTTCTTTATTGTAGCTATAATGAATAAGGAATCCTTGTAAGAAACTGATTCTGAAACATATATGAATCCTTGTCATATTTGGAAATTATATTGTAGCCCATTAAAAATCCTTGTAGACCTAGGAGATTCCTAAAACAAGCTGTCACATCCTTGTAGGACAAGAATCTTAGCCAAATAGGAAGTCCACAAGTCGAAAGGAAGTAAATAACAAAATTCGTATAGCCTCTATTTACCATTATTGTGATGTCTTCCTGAACTCCGATTGATTTACAATTTTAACCCAAGATAGACAACATGTCAAGAGACTCCATGTAAACTTGCAGCCCGATCCAACGGTCAGATTGAGAATTATGACAGTTGCTGTGAAACTGGATAGTTATGCATTTTACGTTAGAATCCGCATCTAATTTTTTTTTTATTGCCCATATTGTATCATTCCCTCTCTCTTCAAGATGATTTGTCCTCTCTTTTTTATCTATCATCATTACGGCATTGCTCCTCTCCTTTTGAAGCTTGCTGGGCATCGACTAATGCCGTTAACACATTAAGTTCTTGTTGCATCTCCCCTAGAATACGACATAGACTCTTGGTTTCTTTTTTGAGAACACTAATCTCTTCTTGTTCCATAATACCTCGTTAGAATACATGAAATCCTGATTGTACTACTCCCTTTGCATTTTTTTTATATCAGAACTTAAAAC
>Ga0325404_1004569_pt1 | contig 14683 bp, 6 predicted proteins | sample PopdelMetagenome_18_FD_205664 | JGI IMG/M metagenome (GOLD analysis project Ga0325404, IMG submission 205664) | Populus deltoides microbial communities from Bellville, Georgia, United States - Xylem-Control-R1 | ecosystem: Host-associated > Plants > Phyllosphere > Stem > Wood/Secondary xylem... | reverse complement strand
CTTTACATGGATTTTAAATATTTAATTAGTTTCATGATTTAGATTCTTTCGGTTGACGATATAATTTTTTTTTATTATAATTCTTAATTAGAATAAGATAAAATCAATATTTTATAATATCACGAATGCAAAATATTAAGATTGCTGTTATAAATCATGGTTTTGATTTTTTATGAAAAATAGTTATAATATTGATGCATTTCTTTTTTTGTTGGAAAATTTTGTTTTTATTCTCAATGGACATGTTTTTAAATTTTTTGTTGGGAAAGAAAAGGAAAAAGGAAATTGAAATAAGAAAGGAAAACAAATTAAATTCACTAGATTCCCAAGGCAAGGACTTGAAAACAAAATCAAAACAAAGTGTGTAAGATACCTGAGTTGTACATAAATGGTCGCTTTGTGATGGACTAGATTCCAAGGAGTACTGTACTCGATGGCCATGGATGATCTTTCAATTCTTCCCTTTGTCTTTCTAAAAAAGGACGAACTTTTCTAATATTCTAATTAAACACCCCAAAATCCTCTCCTTAATCTCCCTTTCTTTTCCTTTTTCCGATCCCCTTCCTGGTTAGAACTTCAATGCTTATCAAAAACAAGTTAAACAATATCAAGAGCCACACTGCTATACCATTTCTACCATTTCTAGTACTACTAGCTAGCATGATGTCAGGGTTTCACACATCATAAAATAACATTTGCTATCAGAATTTTACGTATTACCTATGAATTATTCCGTTGGTATTTAAATACTGATTGTCAGGAAAATATTTATTATTATTTGTTAAAATAAAAGTCTTATTATTTTTCATACAGTATAAATATTATAGTTTTCATGGATGATCTAACTAGAAATCATCTCATGTATAAAAAAATCATTGATAGTTCACATCAAAGTTGTCTTCATTTAAAAATTATATTTCTTTAAGACATCATACGTTAAAGTCTTGAACGATCATTACTGCTTCAACTCATCAATCAACGGTCGAAGACAAATATCTATATTTCTACCCGGACTATCAGGACTGGGTATGACCATAAATAAGAACATGAGCTTCGACCTCATACACATACTCAGTGGCAAATTATAAACCATTAGTATCATTTTAATTAAGTCTCGGATGGATTTAATTGATAGATTTAAACTCATCAGGAAGTCTGTCTGTAAAAATAACATGTCATCGTATTTCTTGGTTTTCTTTTTTATTCTTTCTTTTCTTATTGTAATTCTCTTGGTATATACCGAGTAAATATTTACTTCGGTATTTATCGATGTATACAATGAAGGACTATTCTGTTAGTAAAGTTCATCGTAATTTACTAACAGAAAAATCACGTTGGTATTTCCATTTATATTTGTCAATTTTTGGTAGTATTCTAAAACAACATAAATTCATTTCAAAACTTAATTAGAGACAGATTTATTTTATGTCTCTGTCTCCATGCTTTCAATCAAATATATTTGTACCCCTTTTATACTATGATAAGAAACTAACCAAATACAAGAAATCTCCATTCACCAAAACAAGTTAGCCCTTATCCACACTGATACAAGGGTCGGAATCTATGGTTTCAATGGTCCCTTGATGAGTTTGAGAAATGTAGTACAAAAACATGGCAAATATGTAAAAGGGGTAATCAATTATGTGAAGCTAGCCTAGCATATTTAATAAGGTTATTTCTCTCTCTCTCTCTCTCTCTCAAAAAAGGGCAATAAACTACATGCATACAAACATCACAATCCATGTTCTATTCTCCTGGCCTTCGTGTCCATAACAATGAAAAGGTTGTGGCAAGCGTGCGTGCATGGGTGTAGTTAGATGTGGGTGTGGAGAAAAAGAAAAGTCTCCTAGCTGCACTTGCACTATAACTCATAACTCGTTCCTATGCTTTTGTTCACTTCTAAAGCCTCTAATATGCCTTTCCAATGCCCCTAGATTCTTGTCCCCCATGCATGAAGATTGAAGCAGTGTTGATTTTTTTAATGGTTAGGGTATTCTTCAACAAATTTCCATGCACTAATATTAAATTTCTCCCATCTTAGATTTTAAATAATTAATTAATTGGGACGACGATTTCAAAATTGCTTGAAATCAAAGTGTAAGAACATCTTCAAAAATTAACAAGATGAAGAAAGATTTTGGAATTTTTTGAAACTTTGAGAAGACGAGATAGACATCCCTAAATCGATCCAATATATATTCTTGATCATTTTTTGTGTAAATTAATATATTTTTAAATTCAAATTCAGATATAATTCTTTTTGCTCAAAAACTCAAGGGAATGCATGAAGTCCTCAGGTCCATGCATATAAATTCTCAAAAATACATCATAACTGTTTCAAACCCAAATTGACCGTTCCCCACCAAAGCCTGGGGTTTGATAGTAATATATATGGGAAATGTGAGGGTGACATGTGAAGGCAATTATCCATCCTGACACACCCATCTCCATTATTTAACTTGAATAAAGCTGATAGACCCTCTCTCTCTCTCTCTCTCTCTCTCTCTCTCTCTCTCTATATATATATATATATATATATATATATTGTTGATTGTGATAAATTTGGAAATTTCTTGGGTCCACAGACTGAAGGCCTGTAAAAATTCTTTCTCCATCGACAAAGCCATTGGTAGTGACAGTGATCTTGGAAAACATGTCCAGGGAAAACTATATATATATTCTTGAAATGCAGTACAAAATAGAAGAGAGGTCATCAAAAAAATACGAGAAAAGATTTCCTTAAGACCTGTAATAGATACAGTGGTCCATCTTTAGTTCTTACATGTGCAAAATTCTGGAAATTAATTAAATTTCTGAAGTTTTGACTTGAGTTGTAAACAAGGTTGTTATTGTTATTATTAATTATTTTATTCCAGAAGCAAATTTAAAGGAGGGTGGTAAAAATCTATTTTTCATGAATATGTAATTTAAACATGAATTAATAGCCCATCTAGAATCTAATTAATAGGAAGCAAAAATTCAATATTGGCGTTGGGGAAGAATCCAGGATTATAAAATTTGGAATACATAGTTTTTATTTTGAAAGGAATATTTTGCAAGGGTTGCCAAAAATCAATTAACAAGTTCAAGGGGGATTTTGGAACTTCTGAAAATTTTGGAGTGGTCAGAGCTTTCCCCTGGCCACCTTCTAGTTTCGTCGTCCTTCATTAGCATGCAAATGTTGATTTAAAAAACCTAATTATTATTAATGATAAATTAGAGACTAGACCATCTAGCTAGCTAGTAGAGATCAACAACTATAATTCCTTTTATTTTTCCACTACCAGCAAATAAAATATAATTGTTTAGTTTCCTATCCCAATTATTTTAACTTCTATTGTTTCTTGTTATCAATGGCTAACAACACAGAAATGTCAGGTGGAAGAGTTACGGACCTTCAATCATCTTCATCAATTCCAATCAACTTCCATCTACTTGCTCAACAAAGAAAAACACTTGCGAAAGTTGTTTTGGCTACCCAATAGCAACTTAGAGCTGTTCTCAACCATCCACCACTAGTTAGTTCTTCAATAACTTGCACCTCCTGTATATCGATAGCTTCATTTCACAAAAGAAATTGGGCAAAATAAAGTAGAGAAAAGTAGGCATAATAGTGAGTCTCACTGTTCGTAGAAGCAGATCTCGTTACCATGGGGACCACTCCTACACAAGTTCATTGAATTTCATATATATATATATATATAAGCGCTAGTATTATAACAATAGATAGCGATAGTACTATTTTAACAAATATAAGGTAGACATGAAACCCTAGGCAGACCATCAATGCAAGTCACTATTTGTTTGTCAAGAAATCTATTTGAGATTATAGTTTCGCAGAGATATATAGTAATGTACTTGCTAGCTAACAAAATAATATTGTTAATGGTCTACTGTGCAAGGAATAAGACATGAGAGAGCATTGTAGGAAAATGTTTCCAGTTCCCATCCTTTGATATGCTACTAGCTAGTTTGGACTATATAAATGTCACTATGTCATGCTCTGAATTCTTGTCTCTAATGTATATTTTCATGTCTCCTTCAAGCTTATATCCATCATATTCGTTTCATGTGATCAGTGATGAAGGTTTTCCCTTAATGGCTTTTACTTGCTAATTATATGATCCTTTTTCTAGCCCTGCAATCGCATGTACAAGAGCAACGCGATATGCAGAATATTAGTTAGGACCTATTTTTGTAGAATATCATCAATACTGTATCATCAACAACCATCACAATTAATATTATTTGTTAATGGTAGAATTAATGGCAGCAATTTGACAGAAATCAACGTGTTAGTAGACTATGGCAGATTCTTGGTAGAAATTGTGCATGGAAATGAAAAGGTCTGTCCCTTGGATCTGGCTCTTTCGAGAGAGAGAGAGAGAGAGAGAGAGAGAGAGCGAGCGAAGGCAACAGAAAACACGATAAACAAGTAGTAGAAGGAGCTGCCTTAATCGGCAACAACAGCTACAGATTGGCAGCATAAAAATTGTAGTCTTAAAGCTGTAAATTTCCTTTAATTATGCCCACTTCTAAACTCTTGTAAAATTCTAATATGGTATCAGAACGAATTCTTAACTTTAACATCAATATTAATGTTGTTTAGGATATGTTTTTATATTAACTTTCTAACATATATCATACGCAGGTAAGAAGTTAATTGTAACTCAATCAACTTTTTAAAAGCTTTTTTTCTTACAGCAAATACAAACACACTAAAGGCCAACACGCTCTAAGGCCTTGTTTGTTTGGGTGCAAACTGCGTTTTATAAGAAAAGGCATCAAGGTTGCATAGCAGGACGTAGCCAAACGGGCTGGAGACCTCCTGGAGTCTTGCATTTGCCTAATACAAAACCCATTTGGCCCATTTCTTGCAATTTCTTCAGATGTCCCTTCACTGCTGCATGGGGACAGAGAGGTACACTACCCTACACCTCTCCTGCAGCACTTCAATGGCTACGATTCAGTCTGATAATTATAATGTTTTCTCTTGGGATGCTTAAAACTTCTGACACAGAGTATTTAGAAGAAGAAAAAATCCAAGCAGAAAAGAAACGAGCGTGCGGTGAATAGTTATTATTAGCCTTTTAACAGCAAGTACCTTCTTCGGTCTGGTAACGTAGTTGTCTCACGGTTGTTTCTTCCTTGGGCTAACTACATATTAGGTCTCTAATTCTGATGGTTATTTCAAATCAGTCCCTAAAGTATAGATACTCTCAATTCTACCACCTGATATCAATGAATAGTAATTAGACCTGATCAGGGGTTAGATTGCCATTGATCCTTAGACATGGTATTATTACTTTCTTTATTATTTAATTATATGATAAATGTTCATTAAGATTTATTATATTTCTAATTAAAGTGTATATTTGGAAATGCAATGATTTTTATTTTTAAATGATTTTTAAAAGGGTGTTTGCCTTGAAAAAGAATTAAATTGATGTTTATTTTAGTTTATTTTTTATTATTTTGATTTGCTAATGTTAAAAATAAAAAAAATCTAAAAAAAAAAAATTAATATATTTTTAAGAGAAAAATAATTTTGAAAGCACTACAAAACATAAGCAACCTTATTTCTAATTGGATTTTTTAAGGATGGAAATAACAATTTCATTTGTTAATTTTAATGAAAAATGACCAAATTTCTTTTAAAAAAACATTTTTGTTCTATTTAAAAGGCTCTAAGATGGATTCAAAAAGACTAAGCTTTATCTCAAACTAGACTCGAACTTGCAAAGAACAACGTGCTAGTTGGATGGTAAAACCGCAGTAATAGTTAGTTTGAGTACCTCTTTAAAATAGACAACATAGTTGGAGGACTGATTTGTAGTAGCCAAAACCCCCCTTCTTTTCACTCGCATGATCATGGAACAAAGACAGTGTGTTAAAGAATTCAAACTCTGGAAACTCTGCGGGAGGTGAACAGGTTTCTGCTCCATTTCCCCAAAAATATACAGAAAAATATTTGAAAGTTGAAACCCTCACGTTCACAGATGACAAAGCCAAAATAAAGACTCTGTCTTTCTTTCTCTCCTTCCAAAACAAACACTGCATTGCATTTGAGTAAATGCCATTTTCAGCACTCCTTACGATGCATTTACTTTGAATCCCATCACCTTTTTTTCTTTTTAAGATCAGAGACAAAGACACCCGGATAGCTAGCTATAGCGTCAGCAACTTAAGTTTTCTGTTTTGTTTTGGGTGTTTTTGATGTTAGAATGTGCTTCTTTTGAGCTCAAAGTTTAAATCTTGGACTGTTGTTTGATGATCTTGATCATAGCTTGTTGTTCTTGAACGTCTTTGATTTGGGTTTGAATAGAAGACAAGTAGTGATTTGATTAAGTTTGAATCTTTTCACTTTCTTTTAAGCACTAATCTTAGTTGTTAATATTTGTTTAATCAAGTATTAAAACCCCATTTCATTTCTTTAATATTTGGATGGTTCTAGCTACTATACTGCCAGGGTTTATGGCATTTGACCTGGAATCCTGGTTCATGTTGGTGGTTGATATGCATTGAAAGACCCCGTTTTTGTGATTTTGTTTAGTTTGGGAGATTAGTGTCTGGGAAAGTTGTTAAATCCCATTAATCTTCATCATTGTAGATCTGATTTACTTTGGGGTTTTAGCTTCCTTGAGGAATGGAGCATGTTACCACTAAACTCTCTAAACCCTCTTCAAATATATCTGAAATGGTATCCAAATTTGCAAAAGTTTGCAAATGGAGATCCATTGGTGTCTTCTCCAATGACCACCACTATCAACACAACCTCATTGGCAACAATGATGGCTCATCGATGGGTGAAGATAGTAGTGATGCCACTGAGGAAACAGAATTTGATGGCGAGAAAATCCATCCTCAACCTGTTGTAGTTCCAAGCAAAAGCAACATGTATGGTGACAAGGATATTGTAGAGTTGTTTGACACGGTTTCTGCCTTGAAACTAGCTTATGTTCAGCTTCAGGAAGCACATATTCCCTATGATCCGGATAAGATTGTGTCTGCTGATGAACTTGTCGTGGCTCAGCTTGAGGCACTTTGTAAGTCCAAGAAGGCATTTAAGGAGAAGAAATTTTCAAAAACCAAGCTTGACTCCTCAAGGTTTGCCTCTCTGCGATCAGAAATTGATGTTATCGAGAAGCTTTTAGAGAAACTGAAGTCCCAAGATAGAGATAGAGATGCTGAGATTGTACGCCTGCGCCAAGAACTCCTTGATTTGGATGCGGGGAATGCAGTATTGGTTGAGAAGATTAGGGAGAAAAGTTTGGAGAGAAGGAATGTGACGATTTTGAATGTTGCCATGTTTGAGGATACGTTCAAACGAGCTTCGAAGGCCATTCATGACTTTGCGAGGCCAATAATTAGCTTGATGCAAGCTTCAGGTTGGGACTTGCACCTGGCAGCGAATTCGATTGAAAATGGGGTTCTTTATGCTAAAAGAGCAGATAAGAAGTACGCATTTGAAGCCTACATTGCACGAAGAATGTTTAATGGGATGACACTTAGATCCTATGATGTGGATGATGTTTTACGGTTTGATGATCCTATTGATTCTCTGATAGCTAATCCAAATCCAGGATTTGCCAATTTCTGTGCGGAAAAGTACATGCTTGTTGTTCATCCCATGATGGAGATGTCTTTCTTTCGGAATTTAGACCAGAGGATGTTCATATTGAGTGGCAAGCATCCAAGGACTCCATTCTATCAAATATTTGCAAGAATGGCAAAGTGGATTTGGATTCTTCAAGGAATCGCGACCTCAATTGATCCCAATGCACAAATATTTTCTGTGCATAGGGGAAGCAAATTCTCAGATGTTTCCATGGAACCTGTTCAAGAGAACAAGGAAGGTGTGATTGTGTCCGAGGGAGAACAATCTAAATTCAAAGTTGAGTTTATGGTCATGCCTGGTTTCAGAATTGGAAGCACATTTGTGAAGTCTCGGGTTTATCTTTCAGAAACGAAACAGCCTGCCGGAACATAATAGAATGAGATGCTGCGACTTCCTGGCGGGTAACTTTCCAAAGCTAATCATGTTTTTTGTTTTGATGATATCAATATTTAGGTCAAGTTAGTTGAGAATATTATAGCTAGTGAAATGTGGTGGGATTAAAGCCCAGAATCTCAGTGCCTGTACTTCTTCTCAGTTGTTTTTGATATATCTACATATGCTGCAAGCTGCAAGAACATTGTTGAATGCTTCTTCTTGAACTGTAAATAGATATCTACTTGATAATGCTAACATCTCTGCTTAGTGATGCCATCATACTCGGTAGTTTCCTTATTGCCTATTATGAACTGAATGGACATTAGAGTTTAGATAGTATGTATATTTGGTCTGTTATCTTACTAACATAGAGTTGCATAAAGCTCTATTTCTCAATTTTCCTAGTGTTTTTTCAATGTTGTACTTAATCAATGAGAAGGAAACCAAAGATCAGTTAATGACTAATCTTGTAATTAGTACGAAACGTGTGCTTTCCAATTCTTTGGCAGCATCCTCGAATTTCACCGCTCTCTCCCTTTGCTTGATTTGCCTCCTAACACTAAGAGAAAACGATATACAACAATGGGATTTATTCCTTTCATTATCTACTCGCATTACAAAGAGTCAACAGAGAAACCAGAAGAGGGATTGCGGAGAGGACAGGGATTGTCTCTGCAGCTGCAAAGGAGGAACAGCAATACTAGTCGCAGAATCATTTGGTTGATTTGGGACTATCAACGTCGGTGTTGTCAACATCAGGAGAGAACAAGTCCTTGCATAGCTCTCCGTAGAATCTGCAGACCAAACCAATGAAGACAGGACACTTGAGGTTTTTCCAGCAATACAGAAGCTCTTCCACATCCGCTAAATCCCTTACTTTTCCCTCTTCAACCATCATCTCCACCAAATAGTTCTCGAAACTTCTGCATGCATCTTCAACATCTTCATCACCAAAGGTTTGCCTTTTTGTGGCCAAACTGGCCTTGATATATGCTGGTGTAAGAGGAGATGGATAGAGCATTCTCTCACGCTCTGCTTCGGAGACGCTCCTAAGTTCTGCAACTCTGTCCATCTTTCTTGACTTCCTAAAAGAACGAAAAAAATTAAAAACTCGACTCTTTTGAGGAGCTTTTCTGGGTTTTTTGCTACGACGATGAAGTCGAAGATCTCTTATAAAGACAGGTCTTTTGAGCTTGAATCTGAAGAGTATTAGTAGTTTCTTGCATGGCCTGAAAAGCTTGGATCTGAAGACAACTAATGCTTTCATTTTCATCTGTAATGATTGATATCAGAGTGTTGTTGAAGAAATGGGGCAGAATGGAGTCCTTTTATTGCTTCTAGCTAGTTCAAGGACATAATGTTGCTCCACTAACGGTTGGTGTACCAGAGGGAGAGAGAGTTTGTTGAAGATGGATATAATAAGAGGTTAGTAATTAAGCCCTGTGTGCTTCTCCTTGCTATTGTAGGGTTCATGTCCTCAAGGAGGAAAGTGGCACCCCATGAAGTGAGTGACTATTTTGGCAAGAATCCTGATATGGAGAAGACTCAGAAGAGTTCAATGGATGCTCATCATTTGGGCCAAAAGTTCCATTAAATTAAAAATGATCCTCATTTTCCAATTTGTGAATAATCTACCAACTTCATATGTGGCCTTCAGATTGCTAGCAAAGCCATGTAGTGGAAGCCATGTTTACCAAATATTTAACCGGTAAAAACCTCTCGCTTATTGGCGCGAGGGATGCATGAGTTAGTAGCTTTTTCTTCTTTTTTATTTTTATAAAAATACTAATTTACTCCTAATCGAAATAAAGTATAACAAAAAGACCTAGAGAAAAATACTAAAATACTTTTTAATTCATCCTTTATTTTCTTTTTTACTTTAAGGACAATGAAGTAATTGTAAACTGTGCGAAAATAAAATTACGCACCTTTCATTTCATTTTATTTTTTTGCCTTAAGGGTATCTATATAATTTAACTGTGAAAAAAAATGTAAACTACTAAATTACCCCTAATTAATTTGCAAGTGACCTTTGAAATCCTTGAAAAATATCATTCTACCCCACCCACTAGCAAGGCAAGAACTTTGTATAGGAAAGGATAAAATAATATTTACAGTGGTTAGTAAAGCTAAAGTCCAAGACAACCTTGTCCTTGGTGGCTGGTGCTCTCTTTGGGCTAAAATCTAGCTCCTAAAGCCCCAAAACCATACACATTGGGACTCCAATTGCTTCTCACAAAAGCCATCCTCAATCTGGGCTGTGCTTCTTCTGGTTTCATTCACAGTCTAATTCTAGTATAGCCATGAAACCAACTTTTCTATCTAGTCTTGGCCTCTGAGTCCAGAAAAGTTGTTGGACACTAGCTTTATAGTTGCTGCTCTTACAATGGATGTCAAGGTGGCAGCGCAATCAGCAACTCTTGCCAAAAAACCATTTGTTGAACGCTTGAATGCCATCAACTTCCAGTCCCTGGTAAAGAGAGAATGTCTTATATATATCAGAATAAGAAATTTCATACTTGACGAAGTTTTTTTTTTTTTTCTTAAGGAATTTTTCAGAAGGTTGATGAAATAATTGTTGAGATCCTCAACATACATGATTCCTAAATTATTGCTAACTGTATTTGGTCCACAGTAGCACAGCCTAGTTCCTAAACTCAGTAGCCAGAATTAGGTGTGCCTCAGACAAAACCAGCATGTGATTGACCTCCCTTCACCTGTTGCTGTATCTGAATCCATCAGTTTGGAGAAATGCAATTTCATCCTCAGCTGGGAAAAGAGAAGTGAAAAAACCTATAAAGTGTTTGGTAGGGGACCCGAAACTGAATGTGCAGCACCAGGCATGTGGGGCATTGTGAAATCAAGTTGAAAAGGCACGGAATATCATCATTTGTGAAACATTGAATCATGGGAAAGAACACAGCACTTAGTAGACATATGGGCCTTGATTAATGCTAAAATCATCATTACTCTCTCTTAACCCTTGATTTGGCTGAGCAAAAGATGAGGCCCCAGACGAGGTGTTCTCACAAATCTTCAAGTTCCAGCGATATATTGGCTACTGGCCACAGGAGTGTATATAAAATGGTACAAGTGATTCACAGACTAAACTTTAGCCAATGTTTTCAGGCCCTCAGTTTCTTTTAGTAAAGTTGAATTTTGGAGATCATTATGCATAACAAATCCTGATTATGTTTGTCTACTCCAAAAAAAAAAAAAATCTGATTTGTAATTCTGTTAGTGGTTATGATGGAAGAGGAACACACCTTGCTTTCATGCTGAACTTTTTTCTAGTGAGCCCCCATCTATTCTTTACCTTTTATAACCCAAACTTTGTAAGCTCTTTATATCTTTTCAGTAATCAAAGAGAGGGAAAGGTAAACCAACTCAGACAAATCTCAGAGAGGGAAAGAAAAATGGGTAATTACAGGTTTAGATTATCAGATATGATACCAAACGCCTGGTTTTACAAGCTCAAGGACATGAGCAAAAGCAGAAAGCAATACACCTCTCGAGCTTCCAAGAAAAAACCACCTCCAGGAACTGGAACATCACAAAAACCCAACATTTCTCATCAAAGATACTCTTATTACTTCACCACAGAACCTGAAAGAGCTGAGAAATTAGATTACTATTCACCTGCAAATCCAAAAGCCTCAGATACTCATTTCCCTGATCCACCAAGAAAATCATCCAATAGAAGAAACAAAAGAAAAACCATTTACAAGCCTTCTCCAAAACTGGTGTCCACATTCTCTGCTGATTGTAGCTGTCGCGTTACAGTTAACTCGAACCTGACCGCGTTTATTCCAGGTGATTCACCTGACTGCTCTAGCTCTTATGATGAGCTTGACTTCCTATCAGAATCTGATGAAGATGATGGTTTTCTTGTTCCTGATTCAATTGATCATCATTTAGCCTCCTGGTCTAGCTCTTGTAACTGTAATGTTAGCTCTTCAACCACTGACATTATCATTGATATGAATGAAGAATCCTATGAAAGGAAAATCAAGGAGGTTGAAGGGTTCGGTAGGATCCCTGAGCTAAACCTTCCTCCTATACTGACCAAGCCTGAGAAATTCAACGACAAGGAAGTTACTAAGTTCAGAAGAAGTTCATCCAAATTGGAGGAGGTCAAAGCACGTAGGTCTCTCTCTGTCAAGATTGTCAAGGAGAAAAGCATTAGGACTTATAAAGAGAAAAAGATGAATCCTCCTACAAGAAAGTCCTCGGTGAATTCGGCAAAAGGGATAAAACTCCGAGCAAATACTCCAAGAATTGCGAGCAGGAAAATTCAGGGTTGTTCTCGAAAAAGTGTGTCATTGTCAAGAAACAAGACCCTTTCAGAGAGCTTTGCAGTGGTTAAGTTCTCAGTTGATCCACAGAGAGACTTCAAGGATTCAATGGTGGAGATGATTGTGGAGAACAATATCCGAGGTTCAAAAGATTTGGAAGACCTTCTTGCTTGTTACCTTTCTCTCAATTCAAAAGAATACCATTATATCATTGTCAAGGCATTTGAGCAAATCTGGTTTGACATGACTGACCTTCACTTGTAATTGTAAAGCCTTGTTAGATTATCAGATGCATGAATAATATGATCCTGTAAATGCTAGTGCTTTAATTAAAATTTCTATTATCTGCTTAGAATTGTTGGTTTAATCATGGAGAATTTCTTCAATATGTAGTTGATTTTTAAAGAGTTTTTACCAGGAAAATGTACCTAAAGAATCTTTGATTCCTTTCCAATTCACAGTTACTAAGCCCAAGCAAAACCATCAAGTTCATGACCGACAACAAAACCTGAGTTCTGTTTCTGTCAGAGTAAACTAAAAAGAAAAATTTGACATGTCACAACCTGCTCCAGTTGATACCAGATTTTCTGAAGAAAACAATGAGTTGAAATGCAAGCTTATGGATCATGATGAAGGACAAAGTGAGCATGAGTAATGTTATGGTTGCCAACTGCATGAGCATGAGCTTTTGAGCTTGAGACATGGTTGAGGTAAATGTTGACTTTGAATAGACAAGACTCCACATGCATGGACAACAACATTAAACAAGATTAGTCGAGTGCGATCAATTTGTATTTGGTAAAGAATACCTTAATAATTAACTTGAGCGAAACCTTTATCATGCAACTAAACATAATTAACACCATTGACTTGATTGCTAACATTCACATGTATTAACTTTGTAATTAATTGCAACTGTGACAGCTCTTAGGCTCCGCTTGTTTCTGTGATGTGGCGCGATCTAACGAATATAAAAGTGTTTGGTTAATGAATATATAACATAGTTTTGCCCCAAACTCTCTCTTACTCTCTCTTGAAATCTTAAGAAAAAGCTATAATTTATAGCTTTTCTTAAACTTTTTTAAAAAAACTGCAACTGTAAAAACTACTGCAATGTCAAACACACTTAGAAAATCTGTATTTCAAAATGAGAAAAACAGAAAAAATGGTGACACTCAGCTGTAAACTGTATATTCCTGCTTTCAGATCCCCATTCCAGACTTGCCATTGCTTTCCTACACAGGTCCAGATAGAAAGGATCATGAGCTGGTTTTTCGTATGGGAAAAAGTTTAACCTTGGATAGGAATTATTAGAATCCTATCACATACAGGTAGCCTTGTGCCTCCGGTGGCAGATTTGTTACAGTATGGAAGGACCGACATTTTCACTAATGTAACAATTATTGCAACCTTTTTAGCAGAAAGTTGCTTCATATGCAATTTAAGGTAAAACAGGACCTCCAGTTTTTCACCCCTACAATTTCTTATGTTACCTTTCGTAGGTATAGGATAGCCAGTTTGGTGACAAGTTTCTGTCCCTTTGTTGTTTAGTTATGCTGCTGAAAGTGGTGGTTCTTGCAAATGTAGAATTGCAACATGAGGGTTGGAGGCCAGCTGGTTGATTGGTATGCAGATTTGCCGAAGATTTTTAAGTTCTGAAAACATCATGAAGTACAGATTTTAGCTTTATCTTTCTCTGTAGATGGATCTAAAACCTGGAAAAGGGAAGGTACCATCCAAAAATGACAGTGATGCATTGCTTCTCAGTAGAGTTACAGCCACATCCAACTAGTATAGCCCTGGCAGCAGCAATTGCCCTTCAAATTTCTCTAGCTTTCTCACCCAATTTGCCATCTCTTTCTACTCTTTTTTTTACATGTTTTGAACGGCTAGTCCCATCAGAAGAGAAACGAGAACTGAGGGGTCACGAGAGGAATAGCTTGCTGTTATGATCAGGAAATAAGCTAGTAAATTTACGTCAGAGTAATAGTTGAAGTGTAAAACGTAAGATTGAATAGTAAAATGTTAATTAGTAATTTCTATAGCATGTTTTTTAAGAAATAACATAAAAAACGACATGTCCAAAAGAGTCATCATACATAAACTTTAATTCAAATTTTTATTAACCTATATTTTCTTTCATCAAAACTCCATATTAAAGTTTTTATAGACCACTTATATACAAGAAAACACATCATAAACAAAGTTTTTTTAAAAAAATAATATCTTTTAGACCATATTTAAAGGCTTTTCAGATCTCAAATGATTATGAAATTTTAATTTTATAAAAAAAATATTTTTAGAATTTAAAAAAAAAATTAGTTCAATCCAATCATCAAATAAAAAGTTATGTCCGTTGTCATAAAATTGTGTATTTGAAGAAAATCTCCTACAT
>Ga0325404_1004567_pt1 | contig 14687 bp, 10 predicted proteins | sample PopdelMetagenome_18_FD_205664 | JGI IMG/M metagenome (GOLD analysis project Ga0325404, IMG submission 205664) | Populus deltoides microbial communities from Bellville, Georgia, United States - Xylem-Control-R1 | ecosystem: Host-associated > Plants > Phyllosphere > Stem > Wood/Secondary xylem... | reverse complement strand
TGCAAGACCAAATGACTAACTAATTTATCCACCTATAAGAGCCCTGTTCCTAATCACCTTACACCATCAATCCTCATACTACCCGGATTTTGCCTCTAATTGAACAGCTGATGGCGCCAGAGTTTCCTATCACTTGTATAATTGGGGGTGCTATTAGGACACCAGAAACTTCATTCCATGGGGAAAATGGTTTTGACGAGCAACTAGATATTGTTTATGGGGACAGAGATGGCACAGCGAGGATGGCAAGCTTAGTAGCAATTGAGAAATTATGGGAAAAAATCAACCTCTCAAGGGTAGAAAGAAGTGGTGGGATTTCTCGCACATCAATTATCCAGAATGATACGGCACTTGGTGAAATAACACGAGAAATTTCTAGTATTAATTCTGATGCTATCAGCACAGTTGTGTAGAGAGTTTTCAGAGCGCTGGAAATCCCTGATTCCGCCTAATGTGATGTGATTTGTGTGGTCACCTTGTCCAACGTCATGTCTTCTTCCATGGAGAATGTAAATGGGGTAAAATACCTGGCGTTTCCCTTGCAGTATTTTTCTTTTTTAATGAAAATAGCAGGATCTCTATTCCCTGTGCAGCACTTGGGAACAATAATTTAGCTCTGAATTCTGAATTTCTGATCCATTAATTAAAAAAAAATAAAAGCGAGGAGGCAGCAACAGAAAAGACAACCTGTACACCGCCTCAAAAGAATAATGGTCAAATCTCTACTTGCCAATTCTTCCACTGCTACCATTGCTACAGCTGCTGCTTGCATTAACTTTTGTTTTAGACAGAGTTTAAATAATTAATTAAACAAGCAATAATCAACTTCGAGGCAGAGGACGCACGATTCGCATCGGCCACGTGTCCCTCTCTAGTTCGCCCAAAAAGCAAGCAAAAGTGCATCAAAGTGGTCAAACAAGAGACCGGAAAGGCAACCCAAGGCGTACGTCTACAGTCAAGACCCAAGATAACCGGTCAAGAGTTGAGCTGGCACTTTACGAAAGGCACGCTCTCAGCGGGCCCCGCCCCCACGGGACTTCCAGTTCCCTGATCCATCTAGTTTTTTTATTCATTACCATGAAGTATTTTGAAAAGATATTAGTTATTCTATTTTCAGAAAGAAGAGCTGTGGATACTTTATTTATGCAATATTTCACTCAATTGAAATTACCAGATAATTGCTAAATATTGAATCATTTTTTTTTTATTTTTTTATCTACAAATTCACAGATACCCATTTCTTTGGATTTCCATGATCCAGAGACCGGATATTAAGGTGATTGACTATACGACTGCACGTGTGATGCACAGTTGCCAATGGTTTGAAACACTGGCTATAGCCGGTCACTCCCACTAAGCTCCTCTCTTTATCTTTTTTTTTTCTTCCTCGTCTAAAAAGTAAATAAAAATCAGGCATCTCATCTTAATGACAACAGTACATGAATGATTCCATTCCATTCCATTCAACACACACTTTTTTTTCCTTTCTTTTTTCTAGGGCCTCCATTAGAAGAGACTCCATACTTGCTAGATAACTCTTTCATTTTCTCGACCTCAAATGCTCTTACTCTACTAGGTATGTTCATGTCCAAATTTCTCTTTTCAAATATTTTTTTATTTTGTCTATGCGGTGAATTTGAGTTGTGGAGGTTCTGTTCATCATCATTGTTTTTTTTCACTCCGTTTTGATTGCTCTTTCCTCACTTTTTATGTGAAGTTGGGTTGTTGATGATTCCACCCTTTTCTTTGAACTTAAAGATGAAGTTAGTTTACTCACCACTTTGGTATTAGAGAAGAGGATTACATGTTGATGATGATAATGATGGGAAAGACTGTTACTGTTTTGACCAGAGACTCTTTATGCCTTCTCTCCTTTTCTCTTTTCCTTTCCCGCACGTTGCTTGTCCCGTGGATTTGACGGGTCTTCTTCTACTATTATTCTTTTCCTCTTGAATTAGATTTAGATTTAGCTTCTTTTGTTGGATAGTGGGTATTGTTTTCTTTCCAAAAGGGTATCGCAAAATGCCGATGTATCAGCCAAATAGCCATAGAAATTTAAGGCTAGATGTGGGTGCTGGCGGACAAATCCTGGATCTAGAAACAGCCATTAAAGATGGCATTTTGGGCGGCGGCGGCGGTTTAGTTTGTGCTGGCGTGACGGAGAAATTGGATCTGAAGAAGATGATTGAGGAGCTTGAATCAATAGAAGTGCCATCCGTGTTTATATGTCCAATTTCATTGGACCCTATGCAAGACCCAGTGACTCTCTGCACTGGACAGACTTACGAGAGATCCAACATTCTCAAATGGTTCTCTTTGGGTCATTGCACGTGCCCCACTACAATGCAAGAGCTTTGGGATGATACGGTGACGCCAAACAGGACTTTGCAGCAGCTGATTTATAGCTGGTTCTCGCAGAAGTATTTGGCTATGAAGAAGAGATCAGAGGATGTGTTAGGGAGGGCCACTGAGCTTTTGGATTCTTTAAAGAAGGTTAAGGGTCAAGCTAGAGTGCAAACTTTGAAGGAGCTAAGGCATGTTGTGGTTGCCCATTCAATGGCGAAGAAAACAGTGATGGATAAGGGTGGAGTTGCCTTGATTTCTACTTTATTGGGTCCTTTTACGACTCATGCTGTGGGGTCTGAGGTAATTGGTATTCTTGTGAATTTGGATCTTGATTTGCCATCCAAGGCAAATTTGAGGCAGCCTGCAAAGATTTCCTTAGTTGTGGATATGTTGAATGAGGGTTCGATTGAGACCAAGATTAATTGTACGAAATTGATCGAAATGTTGATTGGAAGAAAAGATTTGGGATCAGAAAATGTGTCAAGTTTGAGTCTTTTGGCGGGTTTGTTGAGGTTGGTGAAAGATAAGAGACACCCCAATGGAGTATTGGCTGGACTCGGTTTGTTAAATACCATATGTTTAGATGAATCCGTTAGGAACTCAGTTGTGAGCATTGGGGCAGTTCCTCCATTAGTGGAGCTATTGCCCGGTTTGAATAATGAGTGCTTGGAATTAGCACTTCATATTTTGGAGGTTCTGTCGACCATTCCGGAGGGTAGATTGGCTTTGAAGGACTGTGCCAACACAATCCCTAATGTGGTCAAGTTTTTGATGAGCAAATCAGAGAGCTGTACTCAGCTTGCATTATCAATACTGTGGGCGGTTTGCAATCTTGCACCAGAAGAATGTGCAGCACTTGCTGTGGAGGCAGGTTTGGCAGCGAAACTACTTCTTGTAATACAGAGTGGCTGCAATCCTGTGTTGAAGCAGCGGTCAGTTGAGCTCCTGAAACTGTGTAGTCTAAATTACACGGCTACTATATTTATTTCCAAGTGTAAGCTTTCCAGAACGATAGAGTGAATGAAATTGGCAGATTGTTGATATATAGCATTTCTTTTACCTCGCAAGAGGCGAAGGAGCTCTTGGGATCCGATGGAACTCGTGGTGGGGGTTGGTAAGGTACCCCTCTCACTCGCCTGTGTATATTAAAGAGCTTTGATACATAGCATTGATTTTCCATAATAGAAGCATCATAACGTGTATCTTAGGCTAATCACATGTTGTGTACCTGGCAATCCACTGTCTCTAAGCTGGTGGTTTTACCAAAAATCTCTTAGCGAGCGAGGTTGTCGTTGAATTCAGCTGTTTTTGTTTTCCAAAGGGACTGAGCTGGGTCATGGATTCGTGATTGTTTCCATCCTCAACTAATGTGTAAAGTATGTCTCTAATGGAGGTTCTGGTGGTTTGGAAAGTAAGGAAGGCGTTTGGGAATGTGCAATTCGTACAGGGATGTATCGTCAGTTGTATTTGTAGTTACTTGTATGTTGTTCCGTTGATCCCTAGTTTTACACCCTTAATTTGTAAGGGTTTTGTGGGGTGGAAGTATATTCTTTTATTTCACTTCTTAAGTATCTTTTACCCCGAGTCTCAAAAGCTGTAGAATGGCAGAGTTTCTTGCTTTCATTGTAAAATCATGTTTGAAGAGCACCCGTTCGTATTTATACATGCTTGAAGAGCACCCGTTCGTATTTTTACATGCTTAAACTATTCCATTTTTCACTTTTGCTTGGGGCTTCTTTCAAATCATTCTTGTCTGTGTATTCACTCGTAGTTCTCTGCAATTTGTGCCTTTTGCTCTCTAAGGTTGGGATGCAGGGTATCCTTGGTGCTTAATAATTATCACTCCACATTTTTTTGAAAGATGTATTTGAATGGGGGGATAGAAAGGAAGAGATCATCAAACTCGACTTTGTCTGGAGCTTTTGAATGTTGTTCTGGAGAAGCGGGGATGATGATATGGCATAGAATTAGCAATTACAGTCCTGTAATCCACGGTTGTTTGCTCTTATAGCGTTGGAGCTTGTATGTTAATTTACAGATTTTGGTCACAGCAGAGCAAGGGAATGTAGATCTAGGAGTGGATTGTTAGAGACGTGGCAGGCCTACAAGAACAGCAAGCCTACAAGAACAGCAAACTTAATTGGCATCAACAGAAAACTAGGGTTTTACCAAACTCTTCCTCCCATTATATAATTTTTATTTTATTTTTATTATTTAATATTAAATTTATTAGTTATAAAACTTCATAATTTTTTTCAATTTAATTTTTATAAAATTCTTTTAAATTCATCGTCCAGACCACGAGTTTGATGAATTAAAGCGATTTTTTTTTCTAATTGACTTTATTTTTTATAGTTTCATTAACAAAAAAAAAAAAAAACTAAAGGAGGGGGTTTTATTGTACCCCACATCACATTACACTATTTACTTTAATAATTTTTTTTAATCTTTATTATATTTTTTAATTTTAATTTTATCATTCAATGTTAGATTTATTGAGGATTGAACTTCATTATTTTTTTCAATTTACTTTTTATGAAATTATCTCAGACTCATTACCTGAACCGTGAGTTTCATGGGTTAATTCAGTTGACTCGAGTTTTTTTTCTTTTTCTAATTGACTTTTTTCTTCTTAATTTCATCCTTCAACATTAGATTGATTGAGAATTAGACTTTGTGATTTGTTTTGGCTACTTTTTATAAGATTATTCTAATCTTATAACTTGGGTCATGAGTTTGTCGGATTAACCCTGGTTGATTGAAGTTGTTTTTTTGTGCACCTATTCTAATCGATTTTTTTTTATTTCATCTTTCAACACTAGGTTGATTGAGAATTGAATTTTCTAATTTGCTTTAATTTACTTTCCATTGGGTTATCCCGGTCTCATGATTCAGGTTATGGATTTAGTAGATTAATCCAAGTTGACTCGAGTTATTTTTTTAGGTCCTTTTTTGTAATTGATTTTTTTAGTTTTTTCCTATAACGTTGATTTTATTAGAAATTGAGCTTCATCTTTTTTTTTTGTGATTTGCTTTCTTCGATAACAAAGAGGTAGAAAAAGCATGTTCCACTAAAAAAAAATGAGATGCAATTCAAGAAAAAAAAACAGAATAGCAAAGTTCCAAAGCAAAATAATTGACAATGCAACATCGTTTTTAGATCAACTCCCCCAATAATATTTGTGTCTTATTCATTTTCCAACCACTTGTTATGTTAAAGATGATCCGATGAAAATGTGGTAGATGACATTATCTTTTACAAACTCAACTTGTTTATTGCTCATCGGCTTACAAACTTGCTATTATATAATTCTTGCAATTTTTAGTTGAGTGGCTTCAGATAAAGGTGAAGATATTTGATGTATCTTGTTTGCAACAATCGCAATGAATTATGAGGCAGGACAACATGAATCTTTAAAGAACTCAATGCGTTAAAGGAAATAATTTACAAACTTTAATTAACCAGATAAGTATCAGAAACAATCTTTTGATGAGAATGTAAAAAGGGACAAAAAGGCATATTCATAATGAGCTTCTCAATATTGGCTTCCATGTGTGAGGGCTTCCTTTCAAAGCGAATGATTTGTCTTATCATATTTGTTAATTAAGTCATCTATTTTCTCAGGAAGTTATCTTGTTTTTGTCCAGGTTGAGCTCTTCTATTTGCTTTTTATAGATCTTGGTAGGGGTTGATGTTTAGGGATGAGCTTATATTTCTTTTGCCAATGAAAGACATGCAATGTTGCAATGCTAATAAATATGACATGCATGCGAGAGAAAAAAAAAGGTAAACTAAACATGAGTTCACTCTTTAAGGGGTGGCAATGGTCATCATTTGAAGTTATAATCACACTGATAAGAAAATTCATTTCATCCAGTCAATTTGTAATAATCTAGACTCTTTTATAATCTATGTGACAACTATTTACCCCCCAAGAGTCCTGAAATTCAGGACGCTACATGTTAAGCTTTTCTTGATATAATTTACAGATAACATATACAACCTAAAGTTATGTTCTAATATTTAAGTGAACATAAATATGTTTTTTTACCGGATCTCATAAGGGTATTAGATCTGTCCAATGAAGATCTTCATAAAAACAGTATAAGGGCATTGCGAGAAATGGTTAAGGCACGTACGTCTACCTTTACCAAGCATATACTTAGACATGAGTTCATACATCAGAATCTTGACCAATAGTTATAAGACAAATCGTTAATTCCCCACCTAACCTAGAAGCTTATATATGTGTGCTTTTAAAAATTAAGACATGTGGCACATGGGACGATACTATACAATGCATGATCAACATGTACAAAAATTAAAGCATATAAGAAACATTAAAGAAAATGCATGTTAAAAATAAATACACATACCAAATAATTAAAACACAACAATCAGAGAAAAAACAAAGCTTAGTCCACAGAAAGTCCCTAGTGGAGTTGCTATTTTGTCGCACATGTGTGGCGTCTCGATGAACGTTCTCCGAAACTTGGATCTTTAAGGTGATGGGTGGAAAGGACAAAAAATTCTTGTTCTTTATTGGAAAAAAAAAGATGGATTTGCCACCTAATATTTTGATCACTAATAACCTTAATTGGTTTCATAGTCTGGATAAGAGGATTTGGATAAAAAGACTGGTTATGTATAAGAATGATATATCATTCATAGTATATTTTACTTAAGGTAAGATGTATTGTTTATTTATCTGACATAAAATAAGATATTGTTGTGTTTTTTATTTGTTTATCTATCTAATGGTTAAAGTGAATCCATCTCGGTAGAGTGGAACATAACTTTATAAATAACACCTAAGCATTCAAAAATCAAAATATGTTTTTTGTATTTTTTTATGTGGGGGGATATATCTTAATATAAGTTTAGTTGGTATGGTGAAGGACTTTGACAATAAATAAAAGAAACGAAGGTTGTTGGCTGGGTGAGGTATGATAGGGAATGTGAGTTGGTGATTGGTAATGCCAGATTTGTGGCTTGCAGGTGAGTTTTGGTGGTGGAAATGACCGTCGATGAAAGAAGGATTGTGGGAGGCTTGTTTTGGTTTTAACAGGGAGAGGGATGAGGGTTAGCTGTGTTTTTTCTTGTCTTTTGTATGTATGGCTAGCGAGTAGGGAGGAGTTACAAAATTGGTTTAGGATTTGTGTGTGTGTGTGTGTGTGTGTGTGTGTGGGAGATCTAGATGAGGGAGAGAGTGTGTGTGTGTGTGTGTGTGTGTGTGTGGGAGATCTAGATGAGGGAGAGAGGTCCCGTTTTTTTTTTTTTTTTTGTTTGCCTTTTCTTGGTTTTTGGAATGCGTGAGTGTGGGCAAATGATTTTTTGGCCTTTTCTTTTTGTTTTTGGCTAATGCTTTTTTCCTTTTGTGTGTGAGATTTTTTTCATTATTTATAAGTAAAATAATTTGTTTTTTTTTAAATTGCTTAGTTTTAGGTAAATTTTATGATAAAAAAATTTAAAATCACTTCGAATCTTTACCTTTTTTTTTTAATTTTTAGTTCTCTTGTCTAAAATATTTTTTGTTGTCTTGAAATTTTTTTAAAAGTAATGTAAATGTTTACTCGATAAAAAAAATAAATTAATAATTTTGAAATGAGAGCTTTAAAAATTGAATGCATCAAAAGTAAATTTTTAATTTTTTAAAAAAGATGTTGAAAATATAAAAAAACTACGCAAATACATTAAAAATATATTTTTTAGATTTTTTACTATTTTTTGATTTTTTTGAAAAAAAAAGAAAAGGGGGATAAAAAATCCAGTTATGAAATTAATTTAAAAAAATCAACATATTTATTAAATTTGAACGAATGCATGATATAAAGATTGCATTATTGAAATTATTCTAGGAAGAAACTTAGTATTAATTAACTTCCAATATAAAAAGAAATAACTCTTATAATGACGCAGCTATCGTTTGAAATGGTTGGTTAAAAAGGTTTTTAAAGTGTCTTCTCAATTATTTTTCATTTAAAAACTACCAAATTAATGTTATTTTAAATATTTTCATGATTTTGTTATATTATAAAAAAAACACTTTAAATGTATAAATATGATGCCTTTTAAAACTAAAATACTTGAAAAAAAACATATTTCGTCGCATTATTAAATATTAAATAAACACTGGTGAAAATTATTTCAACTCATATCATTAGGTGCAGAAATTTTCTCACCATCAATAAAATGGAGCATATGGACTGATACACAACAAAAAATAAATGATGGAAATTAGTTCAAGTACAGGGCACTCAAAAGGGCTTTTCGCCCCTTTTCTATAAAGAGGGGCGTTGTAGGAAACGCGCTTCAACCTGGAGGGCCCATGACTGGCCACACAGATTGAGGATGCGGTGCCACCAAACAAGGGTGGGACCATAATTTCAAGAACTGTCCCATAAAGACTTATAATAAAGTGGGTTGGGTTGTATATTTATACGGTATTCAAATTTAATTTTGATTTTTTGAGCGGTGCGGTGACCTCCAATACAATACAACAGCGAAATCTTCAAGGGTCTTTTGATAATTTCATACTTATGTTACCTGCCCTGCACAACAAAGAACAGCAGAAGGCAGCACTGCACAGTTCACAAGGTATAGCTTTTTATTCTATTTTATATATTTCTACTCTAGACTCTTCTTCCCTGTATCGCCGCACCATAGGAAGGTATGGTTCCCATTCTTTCATGCCTTCGTTGCAATTGTTTCGATTTTCATCGCTTTCTTTTCTTTTCTTTCATTTCATGTGGTGAATTTGAGCTGTCCAGGTACTTATTGCTGCTCACTGTTACTTCACTTCTTCTTTTTGTGTGTGTGTGACCCTTTTAGTTACTCTTTCCTTGTCATTATTAGCCTTTTATGTGAACCTGGGCTGTTGACGATTTCGCTTTTTTGTTTCCTTTTTGAGTTGCGTGAGAAAGCTTTAGTGCTAGAGAAGTAGAATATACATAGAATCATAATGTCTTTGATGATGACGAGGGAGAGTTTCTTACTTACACTCTATTAACCAGAGATAGAGATCAGATAAAAGAGCAAAAATAAATCATGCAATGTAGAAAATATGTCTCCTTTCATTTGATTCTTTGTGTGTTATGTATGTGAATGAGAGAGGGAGAGAGGGTGCCTTCTGCCATCTATCCTTTTCTTTTAGTTTTCTTTCCCACACGTTTCTTGTCCCGTGGATGTGATGGGTCTTGATATTTTTATTATTCTTTGCCTTTTCCTGTGACATCTCAAGGTTCTTTGTTGAATCAGATTTTATCTCTTCTTGTTGGCCAGTGGGGAGTGTTGTTTTCTTTCTTAAACGGAACCCCGAAATGCCGATGTTTGAAGCAAATAGCTATAGAAACGTAAAGCTAGATGCGAGTGCTGGTGCTGGTGGCCAAGTTCTAGACCTAGAAACTGCCATTAAGGATGGCATTTTGGGCGGTGTTACCGGCGGCGGTTTAGTTTGTGCAGGTGTGGCGGAGAAATTGGATCTGAAGAAGATGGTTGAAGAGCTTGAATCAATAGAAGTGCCGCAGGTGTTTATATGTCCGATTTCGTTAGACCCAATGCAAGACCCAGTGACTCTTTGCACCGGACAGACTTACGAGAGATACAACATCCTCAAATGGTTCTCTCTGGGTCATTGCACGTGCCCCACTACAATGCAAGAGCTTTGGGATGATACGGTAACGCCAAACAGGACTATGCAGCAGCTGATTTATAGCTGGTTCTCGCAGAAGTTCTTAGCCACGAAGAAGAGATCAGAGGATGTGCAAGGAAGGGCTATTGAACTTCTGGATAATCTGAAGAAAGTCAAGGGTCAAGCTAAAGTGCAGACTTTGAAGGAACTTAGGCAGGTTGTGGCTGCACATTCTACGGCAAGGAAGGCTGTGCTGGATAATGGCGGGACTGCCTTGGTTACATCTTTTTTGGGCCCCTTTACCACTCATGCTGTCGGGTCTGAGGCTGTTGGAATTCTAGTGAATTTGGATCTCGATTTTGCAACCAAGTCGAATTTGAGGCAACCTGCAAGGATTTCCTTAATGGTTGATATGTTGAATGAGGGTTCTATCGAGACCAAGATTAATTGTACCCGATTGATGGAAATGTTGATGGAAGGGAATGATTTTGAGCATGAAAACATGTCGAGCTTGAGACTTTTAGTTGGTTTGTTGAGGTTGGTGAAAGACAAGAAACACCCAAATGGGTTATTGGCTGGACTTGGTTTGTTAAAGAGTATTTGTTCACATGAATCGGTAAGGGGCTCAGTTGCGAGCATTGGGACAGTTCCTCCATTAGTGGAGCTATTGCCAAGTTTGAATAATGAGTGCTTGGAATTAGCGCTCTATATTCTGGATTTTCTTTCAAGTATTCCCGAGGGAAGATTGGCTTTGAAGGTTTGTGCCAACACAATACCGAATGTGGTGAAGTTATTGATGAGGGTTTCCGAGACATGCACGCGGCTTGCTTTGTCGATATTATGGGCAGTTTGCATGCTCGCACCAGAAGAATGTACTGCACTTGCTGTGGAGGCGGGTTTGGCAGCCAAACTACTACTAGTAATACAGAGTGGTTGCAATCCTGTGTTGAAGCAGCAATCGGTTGAACTATTGAAATTGTGTAGTCTAAATTACACATCTACCATTTTTATTTCCGAGTGTAAGCTTACGAGAACAATACAGTGAATGTGAGAATTTGCTGATATATACCATCCGTTTCACCTGTCACAAGATGGAAAGGGGCATGAGCTCGGGAGATTAGATGATGCAAAATGGGGTCGTAAGGAATTCTTTTCTCTCGCTTGTATATATCAAAGATCATTGATACACTGTATTGGATTTACATGATAGAAGCGTCATAATGTGGATTTAGGCTAATTGCATATTGTGTAATTATTAATCCACTCTCTATAAGCTGGCAGTTCGCCAATTTTTTCTAATACATAATAACCCAAAGAGGTTATGTTGTTAAATTGGGCTGTTCTTTTCTTTCGCCAAACTGCCGCCAATCGGATCCTTAGTTTGGTGATAGTAGCCATAGTCAAGAGAGCGATAACGTGATGGTTTTTTTGCCGGAGTTGGGTGACGACAATTCAGTGAGTGGATGTGGGGAGGGAATAACCCTTGCAGATGGGCTTGCATTTTACCCTTGTAATTTTAGTTAATTTTCAACATCCCATTTGGGTTATCGCTCTCTGTGGAGAGCGCGTATATTTTCCTAACTGTTTAAATTGGTGTTTTACCGTGACTTGGTCATTGCAGTATTTGTGAGTGAGGACTCTGCAGTCTGCATTCATTGTAAGCTCATGATCTGTATCTTTTATTGGGACTTTTTACCTTTCCTAGTTTGTTGCTAGTTTGTAGGTTGTAAGCTTAATCGTTGACATGATAATTCATGTCAGTTTCTCACTGCAATATCAAATTAAAGCCTCTGCCTGTGTGCACCCCACACGCATTTGAGCCTTTTCTGTTCAAGAATAGTAATTGCAGATGAGAACCTGTTGATGCGTTGATTGAGTTGATGTTTCAACCTCTCTCTCCTTCCATTTTCTTTGCATCGTTTGATGAGAACCTGTTGATGCAGATGAGAACCTTAATTGGAACAGGCAGGATTGTTGAAAATTAAATTTGGGTTTCGCTGAATAGAACTGTCAGATGGTTGCAGAAGTCGCTGCTGCAATTCATAGAGCAATGTATTTTTCCTACCGTATATTGAATTTCAATAGTTAAAGAGACGGTGGAGCAAATGGATGTAGGTTTTGGATCAGCTGGTCAAGCCAAGTCCCGGAGTCACCAAAACTTTAAGGACCTGCCCGTTCAATATCAATGCACTCAACTAGATGCGTTATTACCTAAAAGTACATGCTTTTCCAGTCGGAATCCCGTAAGACAGTTCACTGCCAAGATTTGGATAAGCAAGAAGGATTCCAGGGGCCATGGATTTACTCTTTTGCTGTCACCTCTTTCGCAAAAAAATAAAAGAAGGGGCCGGGGGGACTAATAAAATTATGCTCCTATTACATTTGACCAACTTCAACTAACATCACTCGTTAGGTTCAAAAATGTAATAGGAGCATAATTTTATTAGTTGAGTCCTGTAAGATCCTCTGTCGCCATATTCAATGATCAAAAAACGCAAGCGAGCTTCGTTGTTTTCTTGTCCTGTCTGGATTGTCAAAGCGTAGGAGTTTGCTTTAGGGCGTATTATTGCCAAGAAAGAGCATGATGCCACGAGTATTGGTTGTTTTGTTCTTCATGCCTAGTTGGTGTCTTGACTCTGTCCAGGTCGACAGCACTTAAGCTTCAAATCAAAGGTGGTCAGGTTAAGAAAATGTGAAAAATTGCTTCACATAATTCTTGTTTAGTCTTCTAACTTGTCTGCCTGTAAATTCAATGACTACGTCCAGCTAGCATATATACTGAGCTTAATTACACGATCCTTTGCTGCGTTAAATTGGAGTAGGCAAGCTCAGATTGTCCACACCTATCGCAGGTGTGAGGACCGGCTTGCTGATTTAATTTGGCCTTCTCGGTCGTTAGGGGATCTTTTCTCGGGTGATTCTCCGGTTGGAATCCTTGTTTGAATTACCTACCAGGATGATGATCCGGTACGGTACAGAAGTAGCGTGACCCCGAAATGGTCGCCTGCATTCATGTCTCGGCGTAGGCCCCTTATTCGTGCCCATCCAGTATCCAACCTATATGGTGTAGCCCAGGATGTAACCTCCAGGCCTGGTTTTAGCCTGCCTCGGTTCTTGCTTTGCAATTAATATCCAATTCAAACAAAATAAATCAAGCAACCATTCATTAGTTGCATTGTGGATCCGATCTGCAGCTAGAAAGTGACCCTTGAAATATGCAAACATTTTAACATTTTATTTTCATTTTAATATAACACACTCACAGAACACTATTTATTAGAATATAATTTTTTTAAAAAAATTTATCTAGTAACTCTCGAACTCCGCTGCTAAGTATTAACAGGTTAGTTAATGGTAGCTGTAGTAATATATTGAAGACAAATTTGCGGGTGTATGGATTTGAGTATAAATATGTTTGCTTTAGATTTTGATGAAGGAAGAATTAATTGACTTTTAGTGTGTTGTTTGATAATATGATTCAGATGTGTTTGCAAATGTAAATTTAAATAATTTTTTTTTTATTTTCATAATCTTTTATGATTTTAATTCCAATACCTAAAAAAATATTAATATCAATTTAAATTTATTTTGAAAATCACTTTTAAATACAATTAAAATATATTATTGAACACGTCATAATCATAAACCAAATATAGTCTAAAAATACTTTTGAAAAAATTTGAATTTATTTTATTTTTTTATTTTAAATTAATATTGTTTTGGTGTTTTCAGATCATTTGGATGTGCTGATGTTAAAATAATTTTTAAAAAATAAAAAAATATATTATTTTTATATATTTATAAATAAAAATTATTTTAAAAAATAACCGTATCTACGTATCCAAACATGTTTATTAACCATTTAAGACTTAAGAGTGTTTAAAAAAGTGATAAAATTTGAAATTTGTGCATGAAATAAAAACAAATATAAAATAATAAAAGAAAACTAACTTTTATGAGTGAGGATTATACATAGTCAGATTATTTCAACCTCAACTTTTATCGCATTTCCAAGCATTTTAATTGGCTACTTATATGAACTGTAAAAGAAAACTATTAAAGTTATTAATTTGTACCTGCTTATATGGCATCATTTAATTGGCTGTATAAGAAAACAATGGAACCACTAGATTCACTGCATGCCCCTACCAAAATTTAACCTTCCCCGCTCTCTCTATTGAATCAATACACGACTAAGGCTATGTTTCTTTACGTGACAGGGATTGTGTTTTAATTAAAATACAGGAGTTAAGTGTTTGCTAATATTAAAAATATTAAAAATAACTGATGGGATCCATATCAATTCACGTTTTAAATGTGATATTGGCGAAGCAGCTCCAGGCTACTTTTTTAAATTTTGTATTCGCGTGCACAGTGCAATTCACTTGCACTGTTCGGGTGATTTTTTTTTTTAGTATGTATAGTTTTTGTATATTTTTTTTAAAAAAAAACTAGTTTTACATTGTCATGTAAACAATATTTTTTTTCCTGAAAAACTAGTATAGAGCGAATTAAATTCACTCGCACTGTAATATCAAATTAATTTTATTCATGATAATATTTTATCTAATTTTATTGCACGCTCAAAAAATTATAGAAACTGTAGTTCTTGTCGAATGAATTTTGTACGTAATGGAATTGTAGATGGTTTAATGGCATAATAAAAAATATTTTATATAAAGTATTATTTATTTCATGAAGTAATAGTAA
>Ga0325404_1004565_pt1 | contig 14691 bp, 5 predicted proteins | sample PopdelMetagenome_18_FD_205664 | JGI IMG/M metagenome (GOLD analysis project Ga0325404, IMG submission 205664) | Populus deltoides microbial communities from Bellville, Georgia, United States - Xylem-Control-R1 | ecosystem: Host-associated > Plants > Phyllosphere > Stem > Wood/Secondary xylem... | reverse complement strand
TAAAGATCATTACTTGGAGAAACTTATCAGGCAGAAAAAAGAAAGAACAAATAATTTTGACAAGTGAGTAGAGGAGATGGCTGGAGAAGACAGAGCTCTGGAATTTTCGAGAGAGAGATGATGAATTTACCCAGTCAAAAAACCATTGCAAGATATTTTTTCAACTGTTTTTAAAATGAAGAATTATTGATGTAATGAACCATTGCAGGGTGGTACGAGAAAAAAGGGTTATTTTGAAAGTTCGTTATTTCAACGGTTTTTTTCTCTCCTATCTTCTCTGTATGTGTTTTTGCTGGTGGATTTAGAAAATGAGATAGTAAGCTTGCAGCTGATTTATCTTTTTTTTTTCAATCTCAATTATTAGTGAATCCTACCAAAATAAAACACAGTTTCAATCATAACCAAATATAAATTTTTACTGTTTATTTAAAACTTACCCGCAACCATACTATAAAAAAATAACCTAAATCCACCATAGAAAAATTTGAAAGCTAAAATTATTTTATATTTGTCTATTGAAGCTCTTTTTTTAGTATAAAAATATATAATGGGAGTCAGCTCCAGTATTTAAAGAAGACTTTGTTCCATCTTTTTATTCTTTGGTGGGTGAAAACACTCATTAATTAATAATTAATAATTCATTTTTTTATAGAGTGATTGAATATTGTGCTTTCCATAAATTTAAATGCTAAAGTGTATCGTGGTATATCTGTAATAAAGTTGATGCATGTAGGGCAAAATACTAACCAGGGAAAAAGACTGGAGAATCAGAGGCTTTTCCAAGGAAAGCACCCTTCCTAAACAAGAAAAGATTAGGAACAAAACCCCTGGTTTTCAGCAAATCTATTTTGCTCCCAAAACACCACTCCTTCGGAAACCGCTGCGCCTTTTGCATCCCACCAACCCTTGGCCCTTAAATACTCACCTTCATCCCCTCCTTACCCATCCCTCTCTCTCCATATCCGTACAATAAACCCCTCCTCTCTGTAAATCAGAAACATTAATAACCATGAGAATGAGCTGCAATGGCTGCAGGGTCCTCCGTAAAGGTTGCAGTGATAACTGCACCATTAGACCTTGCCTTCAATGGATCAAAACCCCTGATTCTCAAGCCAATGCCACTTTATTCTTGGCCAAGTTCTATGGTCGTGCTGGCCTCGTCAACCTCATTGAAGCCGGCCCCCCAAAACTCCGCCCAGGTATAAATTACTATTCGATCTGATTTTGTATACATATTTTTCTGGCAAATTTTAGGTCTGATTTTGTTATTGGCTTTGCGTGCAGCTATATTTAGGTCATTGCTATATGAGGCATGTGGCCGGATAGTGAATCCGGTCTTTGGTTCAGTAGGCATGCTTTGGTCAGGTAATTGGGCCCAATGCCAAGCAGCCGTTGATGCGGTGCTCAAAGGGTCACCCATCATGTCACTGCCTTCCTCTTCTGAGGTTCCAGCACCACACTTGATCTCTTCTCTCAACACCTACGACATACGCCACGTGCCCAGAGACCAAGACTCCCCTGAACTAAACAAAGCCAAGAACCAGACCCGGTTCAAGCGGTCCATTGCCACCAGGCCCAATTCACAGTCTGAACCAACGAGCAGGGTCAACCCGGGTGAGTGGGGATTTGAACCGGTTCGTGATTCATGCTTGGGGCATTTGGGAAATGGGGGTAGTTATATAAAAGATGAGGATAGCATATTTTCTGTTGAAACAGTAGTGGAGGGTTCTTTGTGGAGTCAGGTTGAACCGGACAGGTTCTTCAAATTTAATGGACATGGTGATGACAGTGATGTCCGTTTGGATCTGACTCTTGGTTTGGTTTCAGAGTAGCACAAGTTAAAATGGTACCTGTTCGTAGAATATTGACTTGAGGCATGCAGGTGTGCTGCCTTAGCTTCATGAGATCACGCATGGCGAAGCAATTTTGACGACTCAAACGGACAGCGATGCGGTTTTATGATTATTTGAACTTCTTTTGCTAGCATAAATATATTGTAGGAATAATTTATTCTTATTTAAGAAAAATCATCAAAAACTTAGAAGAAAAGGTACATACAATATTAGGGATATATAATTTTACCTTTTGTTAATTTGGCGAGGAGTATGAACGTAGTTGTTTTTTTTTCTTTCAGAATCCATGAAATATATCGGATTGCTTATATGAAATCAACAAAATATTTCATCTCGAATGTGTCTCCATCCTTTTGTTTTGTGGTCAGACTTCAGTATTGAATGCTCTCTGCTCATTAAATAATCTTTCTGTGAGCTTTGCTTATTAATTAATCTTTCCAGTACCGACGTACCAGTACTTTTTTTTAGAGAAATTAATAAAAATTAGCTACTGATCGAGAACCATTATTTTCCTTTTGATTAACCTTTTATTTTAGTCACGGTGGATGATATATTATGGCGGTCGTCAAAACAGTCATGACCATTGTGCATGTATTTGGTCGTGAATTCACTCCACGTAATGTGGTGGTTCTGTAAGGATTCAGACAGCTGCCCTTCATGAATGAATCTAGGGGATTGTTTCCAGGTCTCATCGCATGTATTGGGCCTATTGGCTATACTGCTCCAGGTGGACACAGCTCCTCTCATTTCTGCCTCCATCAATTAATTTGTTGCAGGGCCGTGACTCCTTTCACTCTCAGTCAAGGAGTATCGATTAAAGTATTTTTATTAATTTATGAAAAATTAAATGATTGTTTTAGAGCAAGCAGGTATTAAAATTTTCTTTCTAACACGATATGAGATATAAGATTTATGCTGAAAAAGTAAATCTCATGATAAATAAAATTAATAAACATAAACTTGTAATTAAATCTAAAAAAAAGGTTTATTACGAGGTTTATATTGGATTTTGAGCTATACAAAAAAAAATCAAATAAATCTACTTTACTGAAGAAAATTATATGTTGGGTTTTATAACGGAACTGAATTTAACAATCAAAATATGATAGTGGTAATTGTTGGAAAAAAAACTAGAAAAACTTCAGTATTTTTAAAATAATATTTGCCTAACACTACAAACATATCTTCCTATGATCAGGCAAAACAATTTAATTCAAAACATAAAAACTTCAATAGAAAGCAAATCATTCTCTTAATAAGGAGATTTTTTTATATAAAGAAATGAAGAAGAGAGGAAATTTGGGAGACATGTATTAAGAAAGTTTTTCATGCACTCAAACACACGCGCGCACATATATATGTTTTGAATGGTAAATTGTCGAAGACCTGTAGAGAAAAATCAAATATACAAAATTGAAAAATTTAACAGTATATTTTCGACTGATAAAAGCCCTATTAACAAAGAAAATTTAATTTGAGGAGAAAATTTTAAAATTGAATGTTTAAGAACTCAATTGGAATTTTTCAAGGTTTATTTTAATTTATTGAGGGGTTAATTGCAAGAAAAATTATTTTTTTAAATTCAATTTAGACTTTAATTTGAAGAAATTGAAGTTTGGGGGTCGAATTATAATTTTTACGAGTTAATTTGGTAAAAAAGAGACTTAATTGCATAAAAATTAAAGTTTGATGGGCAATTAAGGACTTTATTGAAGAAATCCAAAATCAAGGATTAAAATGGAAAGCGCGCGTGAATATAGGTTTGAAATTGACCAAATTATGAGTCAAATTGAAAAAAATTAAAAGTTTGTTAGTCAATTAAGGGTCAAAATGCATAAATTCAGAACTAGTGACCAAAAATTGAAAGTTTGAAGGCGATTATTGGTGAAATTAAGAGAAATTGGAAGAATAGTAGCTCAATTGAAATTTTTCAATCCCAATTCAAAACTCTAAACGATACGTTATTCAGACTTCAAGAATAGAAGGTGAATGACTCGTTGTTCAGTCGATTAGCCTCTGTTTTTTACAGTTTTAGGTGATCGAGTTGATAACTTTAAAAACATGAATGTGAAGTTACAGACCTCCAAGTTAAGAAATGTTGGATTCAAATGAAAGGTGTGCCTCGCCTCTACCATTTTCAGGTGGTCTTAGGCGGCGGCAACCTCAAAATTTCTCCAACGAGTCTTCGAAAGTAGGTAACTCATTCAGTCCTGACTGTTTTGACTAATCAAGTTGGTAACTTCAAGCACATGAATGTGGAGCTACAAATATTCAATTGAGTAAGGTTGGATTCAAATGGAAGGTGTATATCCTCACTACCAACTTCAAGTGAATTCAAGCGACGATGATGTCATAATTACTTTTACGAAGATTTGAAAGTGGTCAACTAATCAGCCTAGTGCATCTATCATGCACAAACCGATCTATTTTTTGTTTGTTCACGCACAAAGCCTTCTTAATAGGTCTTTATCAAAGGTTTACAATACTTCTCTCAAGATCAAAAGGTCAGAAATGGATTGTTCACACACAAAGCCTTCTTAATGAGTTTTTATCAAGGGTTTACAATTCTTCTCTCAAGATCAAAAGGTCAGGAATGGATTCAACTCCAAACTCTAGTAAAATCTTATAAATACTCCCGAATCTTAGAGAAAAAAGAAGAAGGAAAGAGTAGTTGTTCTAGGTATACTTTTCTAATCCAAAAATAGGTCTTGACGGCCTGCTTTTGTTGTTTTCTATTTGTGTTTTTTTTATATATATATTTATGGTTATAAGCATAGAAAAATGGTTTGAATATTCAACAAGTAATGTTGTATTAACCTCTTTGTTGTAGTATTTTTTATTTAATGAAGTTATTTTGAAGTTTTATATATATATATATATATATATATATATATTAAAGTTGTTGTTGATTAGTTGTTTTTATATATATAATGCTGTTTTACTCTTTATTTAACTTAAGTAATGCATGTTAAAGTAAGAGTATTTATCCTTAACTTGTTAAGTTTGTTCATGTATAAAATGAGTTTAGAAAACTAATTTTAAATTTATGTTATATGAACATGTATGCTGTTTTAAATTATTTATTTTTGGATTTGGTATCTAAGTTTAATTTTGATGTTTTTTATTAGTTTTTTTAAATCATATTTTAGAGGGAAAAAAATGTTCATTTTTGGGCTTCATATTGGCTGTCTCATGGCTGAATTTTTTATGGGTTTTTGGATAATGTCCTTTGGTTTTCTGATAATAACATTGCTTTATATCCTTGGTTTGAAGTTGAAAACACCGCAGTGCTTTCGGCAACAGTAGACGAGTACAGCAGCAGCTTGAATCTCGAATCAGCAGCCGTTCCTTCTTCGAGCAGTACCTTGGACAAGTAGACGTGCGTTAATATTGATAGTAATAGCAGCGGCTCCTTAGAAACAATCAGTCTCAGGTCCTTTTTAACAGCAGCTGCTTTGTAACAGCAGCAGCTTTGATTTGTTTTTCACACCTGCCCTCTCCCTCCGTGACCGCGGCAGAGCGTGGCAGCAGTAGTGAACTTCACCAGCAGCTGTCCAGCATCAGTTTTTCTTAATCAAAGCCACGTTCCTAGAAGTAGCAGCCAGTGACAGTCACAGCAGTAGCCGTAGAGACAAGTAAGTTCAGCCTTGGCAGCAGCATTTACAAACCTTTCCAGCAGCAGCGTCAGTCTTTTTTCAGTAAACAGTAGCAAGTTTCTTAACGTAACAGCAGCAAAAAAAAAAATTAAAGCAGCAGTTCATCCTTTTTCAATAGAAGTAGCTTTGTCGAATTCGTAGCCTTGATAGAATTATTGCATTGGCAGTAATTGTTTTTAAAATATCATGGCTTGAGGTAGCTATCTAAGTGAGAATGTTTTGGCAAATAAGTCAAAACATTGAAAACCTTTCTGGACACTGTAATGCTGTATTGCATTTCATCAACTTCATTATATTGAGTAATATAGTTTCGATATCACCCATCTTGACACCTTTCTACTTCACATATTCAAGGCCACTGTCCCGTGATAGCAGGTTTATGATGGATTCGATCCACCTTTGCCAACGGATAGCTTAAAGGACCACTGTTTCCCAAGAGCATCTATTGCCTGGGACTCGATTGCACTTTTCCCTTCAAGCTCTGGGAAAAAGCGTAGACATCTTGTAGGGGCGCTTAGTCTAACTCATAGGTTTACAAACGCTCATGAACTTAATTTAGATAAAGAGTTTCGATCTCTAAGCTCGCAAGTTATTCTTCTTCAACCTTTAAATACTTATTATACCCTCTTTGTAACACATATACATGCACATAAAGATTTACTTAACTTCCTAGTATTGCCACTATGAAATTTTCCACAACTTATGAAGGAGATTTGTTTTGTAGGTTTCAAACCCCTTCACCACCAGTCATTGACTGATAATTACGAACATCTCTACTACTCTTATATGGAAGCTTGCTCGTGTTAGATATTAGTTATAATTCTAGTGCAGGTAGGAATCCTTGAAAATTTTTTTGTGTTAGATTAGTTTATTATAATCTTTGTTTAATTAGATAATTAGATTAATGCGTTAAGAATAATAAGCATGTTAGATAAGTTTATTGGTGAGAAGATAAATTAATCAATAAAGTTTAGAAGGTTGATCCAAATACTTTATTTCCAACCATTAGTATTAGAGCTTGGATTTAGTGTTTTCAATAATCTATATCAGAGCAACAAGCATAGATCAGTAGGAAAATAGACACAAAATACAGCAACGGACAGAGGCAAAGGATCAGTCGAAACGACGATGGCGTTTCATGGCGATGACAAGATGGAAGAGGACTCTGAATCTGCGGTGGGATTGGGCGGTGAAGTTGTGGAAATTGATGATGGACTCCACGAAGAACAAATGAATACTGAGAAAAAGGAGCTCTATTTGAATAGTCATGATCCTGTAAATCATGTTGGCGTGCCACATCCTAAAAGGGGCACAACCGCAAACCTACCAAGCTCTTCTCGAAAAGTTTGTCTCGCACTGACATAGAGGTTAGAGTGAAAGGTAGAGAAATGAAGGGGGAAAATGACATTGACATTTGGTGAGTGCTAAACTGCTAATATATATCCTCGTCGAACTGTTTGCTACTGTCCGAACCAGTGGAGATCAATGCTTGGTGGTCTGATTGTTTCGGCTTCTTAATTTTGTTAAAATGAAAGAGGATTAGTGGAGCGTTATTGTGTATTTATTAATTCCCAATGATTGTATTCAATCTTTAATTACAAAAAAAGAAAGCCGTACGAATTTGTGCTGGTTTGCCAAGATCGGTTCCATTAATGTTCTGCTTTAACTCTGGTTTCTTTAGTCATAATCTATCTTTTACATTGTTTTTCCTTACTGGTTTATTGAATTCGAGGTTCAAAACATATTTGTTCCTCCTTCAACAAAGAATTGCAGATATAAAGGCAAGGACCATTTCATAACCTCAGGGTACTGACTGCTCAAAAATTTGACTACCCAGATGAAAGTGAAACAATTGCAGCTATCTAGGGACTAGGCTATCGTTAATCACGCCAAGTGCCAACAGAGTGGAATGACATGATATGACACGAGTTTGCCCTTAAATTGATAGAATCCATGGTCCCCAGAACTCATCTGCTTTTCACAGCTTGGGTGTTAGGTGTCCTTTCCAGATAATAATTTACGCCACACACATACATTTGGTGCTCATTTTAATTCAACGAAGAGAAAGTTCTGCCCTTGAAATTAACATCCCATAACAAGCGTTTTTTATTCTCTGATTCTTTTTTTCGTGGCCGTTAAATGTGGCATTGGTCTAATCAAAGGCAAAATTAAAATCTTTAATTGTCGTGACCCGATGCAAATTTGTACAAGCTTGTATAGAGACAGATTCTATTACTGTATTCGGTGGTCATCTGGTAAACTTCGAGATTGATTTTATTGTATCTGATATTTTTGCAGAAAAAGTGGTTGCTGAAGTTGATGCCTGACAATCTAAAATAAATAGTCAGCAACTTTAAGCGGTTGTGTTTATAAAAATATAAAAATAAAATAAAAGGTTGTGCCTAGGGATGAATCAATGCAACCCTCAAAAGAAGAAAAATATTGAAGAAACGTCTTGAAAGGATTAGCTCAGCCCTTTAATTTTTTTTTTTTAATTTTTTTGTATTTTATCAAGTTGCACCGACATATATAGTGATTGTGTTCTTCTCGTCAGCATAACCAATTAAAATTCAATAGGGTTTACTGATGCAACCACTTAACGTGTGTTGACTATTTGTTTTCAACTATGCATGCTAGTTTGTTAAATTTTTTATATGTTATTTAAAAAAAAATCTTTTTATATAAGAGGGCACGGAAAATAGAGGCATAAATAGAAAAATATCATCAAATTTCAACTCAAATTTATCCTTACAAACATTTGAAATTTTCACCCTTTCAAACTTTTTAGATTTTCAAAATATGTTCTTCACTGTTCAATTATGGCCAATGATTTTTTATCGTTAGATTTGCTTTTAAAAAAAATATAAAAATAATAATATGAAAAAAAAAGAAAAAAAAAAGAGGAGAATAAGAAGAGACAGAGAAGAAAGTGGAAATTTCTGTATAGAAAACTTATCTTTAATAACAAAAACTAAAACAATAAAATAAAGCTCTCAATGTAGTAAATATGTAGACATCAAAATCTAATTGAAATAGATGGGTAAATAAGTTTAAGTTCAATTTTAGCATAAACTGAATGCTTACTAATGGTTTCTGAGTTTAGATTTTTTTTCGGATGTTTAAATTATTTTGTGTGCAGACAAAATTTGGTTGATTTTCATCTCAATTTTGTTTTATATAGAGTGAGTTTTTATTTGATTTTATAATTTAACATTTGATTAATTAAAAATTATGCTTTGTCTCGTGTATTTAGTTTTTCTTTTTATTATTTTAACTTTTAAGATTAGATTATTTGTTGAAGGTGAAGATTCTTGATTTTTTATTTGCTTTCAATAAATTTATCTGGCTTATGACCCATGCCGCGAGTTCAACAGGTTAACTCGAGTTGATGAAGATTGTTTTTTCCTTGTTGGGTTTTTTTTTATTGATTTCAACTTTCAATATTTATACTTGTTATAAATGGAGCATCATATTTTTTTTTTCATTTGCTTTATATGAATTTATCTTTATCTTATTATTCAAGTCACGTGTTTAATAAGTTTTTTTAAGTAAACTCGAGTTTTTTTGCAGGTTTTTCAATTTATTTTCTATAAATTTATCTTGTTCACATGATTCAGGTTACTGGTTTAACATGTTAAACTTATTTGACCTGTTTTTTTTTGCTGTTATTTTTAATTGATTTTTTTTATTTCATCCTTCAGTATTTTGTTAGATAGAAATTAGGCTTCGTCTCATGGATTTAGTGTTTTTTTTTTTTTTAGTTTTCAACTTTCAACATTTAGACTTGTTGAAAGTGGGGCTTCATAAAAAAATTATGATTTATTTTCTATGAATTTATCATGATCTCATGACTCGTGTTGCAAGTTTAACAGATCAATCCGAGTTGTTTTTTTTTTCTGCTTAATTTTTTTATTTTATCATTCAATATTTAATTGGTTGGAAATTGAACTTCATAATTTTTTTTATTTGCTTTATATGAGATTATTCCAATCTCATGATATAAGTTGCATGTTTGATAGATTGACCTTAATTGATTGTGTTTATTTTTTGGATTTTTTGTAATTGAATATTTTTTTATTGGACTTATAATTTCTTTTAATATGTTAACTTGGATCGAGTCAATATGTCACAGTCTCAATATTTTTAGAAAAATACTATTTAATATGTCATCATATTAATAATTAAAAAAGATGTTATCAAATATGCATCATATTTTTTAGTTTATGATTAAATCTAATCTTTGTTTTAGAAAATACATTAATAATAACTATATAATTTTGTTTGCATTAAAAAAAAAACTTGTCCTGCAGCACAGCACAGGCCAACTATTTAGATAGTCTTAACTTATGTTTGATTTAATAGCCTAGAAAAATATACCAAGCATATATGGTTAATCGGGAAAAAAGAGAGAGTTAAATTTGTCCTTATATAACAAAATAAGTTTCCAATTACACTTGACATCTCTAATTATGTCAATTTAAGTCTCGAATGAAGTCAATCTTCAGTTAATTTTTTTTTTTATCAATTTATCTTTTCAAACATAAAATACGAATCAGTGTCATAACAATTCACACGCAAAAATTTGTTAGATTACACATCACAATTTGAAAGAGTAACTAATTGAAAAATAAATCTTTATTTGAGATTTAAATTATTATAATTAAAAACATAACAACTAAGAGTTTGTTTGACAGTGTGGTAGCGATTTCTTTTTAAATAGTTTTTAATGTTGAAATACATGTTAATAATTTTTTTATTTTTTAAAAATTATTTTTAACATCAGCATATCAAAACGATTCAAAAAATACAAACCACACTCAATTTTATCAAAAAAAAAAAAAAAAATTAAAATTTAACAAAACAAATATTAAAACACACAGCGAAACACTCTCGTAGCTGTCAGACGTTCCCTAGTACGAAGGAGGATACTGGGTCCTTGTTTTATATATATATATATATATATATGCGCGCTTGTCGAAAGCTTATAATTGCCTTTCACTGTTGAGTAAAAAGGGATGCCAGAGTGTAAGGGACCATACATTAACTTATGACGAGTCATATTTTGTACTGCAAAGATGCTACCCATAAAACAACCGAGCACCAGGTCTCTCTCTGTCTGTCTGTATGGAGGCCATGTAGGCCAAGCGCACCTGCCGAAGGCATACCTACATGAGCATAATTGAGAGTATAATTGAGAGTAGTGAGGAGTTGTTTTTTAAATTATTTTTTATTTGAAAATATATTAAAATAATTTTTTATTTTTAATATTAGTATATTAAAAATATTTTAAAATATAAAATAATAATTTAAATCTTAAGACAATTTAAAATATTTTTAAAAGTATAGTTAGATATTGGAACCAGACACCACCTTGATACAGGAGCCAATCTCACTCTAGTCCCATTCAAAATTTAACGTCAAGAAGTTCAAAGCCTAGCACATGGGCCTGGCAGAGTTGAGTCTAATACTTCCAAAATACATTTTTATTGTTAAAAAAAAACCAAACTTGCCCATTGTATAATTTTTCAATGGAAAAAATACCTCTGTGATGCTCAGACTGTAAACCTGTAAACGCTAGAGAGTAGATTTTAAAAGTTTTTTTGAGAAAAGAGACTAGCATTTCGAAAATCGACATCCATGATGAACAACACAGGTGGCCAAAAACCCGTCGCCATCTTGACGTGGATCCTTCAAAAAGAAAAAAATCAAGTCGAGAAAAGTTCTCATAATGACTGAAAAATTTTTCCTCTGCGCAGCAAAAGTTAGCAGGAAGGAGGGGTGTACCTATACAAAGTTACCATTTGCCAATGCTCTACTACAGCACAAAAACTTATTATTTACTAAATCTGCGAAGACCCTCAATCAGAGCTCCTATGTAATGTGCATGTCAGCGTCGATCGCACCGCTTGGTGCAAGCAAACTGGAACCTCGCTAGAGCAGTCCATATTTATTTTCCTGCTAAGGTTGTCCTCTTAACAAATCTCCCTTTCATCCTCGGCCTCTTCTCTGCATTCAATTTCCTGACCTCGTATCTTATTTTCTTGGAGAACAATCTTGTTCTCCGCTTCTCTCTATACCTGGATACTCTTGCCTCTCGCCCTCCATCCACCATTGCAGGTTGTGCCACTAGTCCACTGATCATATCTCCATAAGGATGATGAAGTTGGGCTCCACAAATACCCTGGAAGTGACGATATTACAATTGGAGTCAATCATCAACTCGTCAAGTAGTTCAAAGTTCAAATCCCATTACGCAAGCAAGTCAGAGAAAATGGCAGATAAACGAGACATTGAAACCACTAACTTATTAGGCAAATTCGGTTCGCCACTCATACACCAGGTAGTAACAACGTGTTTGGTAGTATGGTTATGGATGTTTTTCAAATAACTTTTTGTGTTAAAATACATGTAAATGATTTTTTTTATTTTTTAAAAATTATTTTTGACATTAACACATCAAAACGATCTAACATATACAAATTATATTAAATTTTAATAAAAAAAATTAAAATTTTTTATAAACACAGCCGCAGCCTCATTTCCAAACATGCTCTTATTATCGCAGAAATTTACATCATGAACTTTCAGATAAACAAACAATAACCGTGATTATAGAATAAGAACTTTTTTTTTTTTGGTAAAAGAGAACAGAGAAAAACGATTGTGTCACGTAATATGATTAGTTGATTCATATATAGTCCAAATAGGTAAAGCCGAATTCATGTAATAATTTCTCCGAAACAATATATTCTCCCTCTTTTATTTGTCCAGAAAAAGGAAAATGAGAAGTAACTACAGAATTTGTAATTAAATTATGTACAAAACACACACCGATGTTGAATCGCGAAATTCTATTTTAGTATTCTAGTGGTTTAAAAATAAAACAAATTACCAGCAATGGGAAAAAAAAAAAAACAAAACCTACCATGCAGTCAGGCCAACATTCATCAGGGTCGAAATCTGGCCTGTTACCATTGGTCCAAGGAGACCCTTGGCTTGCCCAAGCGGTCATGACAGCCTCATAATCCAGACTCAGCAGTATCTTCCTCTTTGCACCATCATCATCTTCGTATTCTCCCCTGGTGTTCTTCAAGTCTCCCTCTTCAATCCCTACCTTCTGATCATCTTCCTCTCCACAAGTTGCAGAAGAGTTATAGTCAAAGCTCAACTCAAAAATCGGGTCTTTTGCCATATCAGTCTCAATACCAGCATGACATTTCCTAACAGCTTTTCTTTCCACGCTTGCATCCTCTTCATCTTCAACCTTCACCTTTCCGTTCCATAATGGAAACCCTTTCACCTCGAACTCCTTTTCTTCTTTACAATCCATAAGTCCCAGCTCTTCCATCCCGAAAGACTCATTTTCAAGACCCCTGCCAAGCAAACTCTCCATATCAGCTGCAAACTCTGCAAGATCCATATCAGATGGAAGAAATCCAGGCAAACTCTCAACATCTCTCCTTTCAATAGCACCTATCAAAATCTTTGATTCGACTCCATTAGAATCAGCAACTCTTTGATCAGTACCATCATTACCACCAGCTGGCACTATTGCGCCTGCTTCATTTGAGATTGTTGTTGAAGCACATAAATCAGCAACAAAAGGGTCAAAGATTGGAACCCTATAAAGTAGATGTTCTTCTTCATTATCTTCATGCGATATTTCATCTGAACCCACTTCTGGCACGAGTGGAATTGGAATATTCCTTATCGTTTCTGCAATTTTTGATTGAGACACTGGCTTGCCATGTCTTGGTGTCCTGGCTTTTCTAGTGAACCCTCCATGCCATGAGGGCACGGAATTCTCCTTTGAACATAGGTCCAAAGATTTAAGTGATGCAGTCTTTAAGCGAACCCTTTCATGTCTACGTGCTAATGGGTTCGCAGAGTGGACTGAAGAGTCACAGGCTTGGCAAAGAAACGCATCATCAGCTGCACAGTACCATCTTGCACGCTTTTTTATACAACTATCACAAGCTCTAGCAGTTTTGCCACCAACAGCGTTGGCCGAACTTTTGTTACAAATCATGAAGCTGTTGTGGTTTTATTCAAGAAACAAAATTTGAAGCCAAAAACAAGTGAGAGCGAGAAAATCAAAACGATAAAAGCTTGAGAATCGAGCAAAAGGATTCCTAGAAATTATTGGGTCTTTGGGACTTGTCTTTTAATTATTATTTTTTTGGTGATGTGTTTTCTGAGTTCCTGTACCTTACAGTGGCTCGATAATTCGAGTATATAGGGGGTGTGACCCGCAAGGAGCGCTTTTGCGGTCCGATTAGCAGCAGTGGGCTTTCTTTATTTATTTTTGGATGCACTCTTGAGGAGTTCTCCACGTTGAAAGCTATTTGCACTTTTGGACCTCAACAATTCCTTATCTGAATTTTAATTGGTTGAGTTTGTAAGGAATCATCCTATTTTCGGTGTTCTAATTGGCTGCCAATCATGTCAACGGATTTCTGGTGGGGTCAGTAGAGCTAGTAGGGATGAGAACCCATCTTCAGTTCTATCCTCTCTGTTTTGTCTGCAGTTGTAGTATTTTGGGGTTTTTTTTTTTAAAAAAAAAAAGATTTCAGACTTCAGTGTTATAATTTTTTATTTTTTACTTTATTCTTTAATATTAAATTATTTTATAAGTTATACTTTATAATTCTTTTATTTTTTTATAATGAGTCATTTATCATTTTCATATATTTAATTTTTTTTTTACAATTTCAACTTTCATTTAATAAAAATAATTAAATCTTCAACTAACAAAAATAGTTAAAGGGTTTAACTAATTCATTATAGTTACCATCACAAAATACTATTCATATATTTTTTTTGCTTTTCTTCTTGCTTAGTTTTTTTTTAACCCTTAAACGACATAATATATATATATATATATAATTTCATTGTTGTTTGGAGGCTTATGTTTTATAATTTTTTTTTCTTTATGTTAAGTTATATATCAACCTCATGTATTTAGTTTTTTTTTATTTGTACTTTCTATTAACAAAAGTAACTAAAGGTATAGTTAATTCACTATAGTTACACTCATATAATATTATTTACTGAAATAATATTTTGTGTTGTTTTTCTTTTCTTATTTAATTTTTTTGTTTTAATTTCACTTTTCAATAATATTATTATTTTAAAATTTAATTTAATTTTTTAATTTTATTCTTTAATATTAGGTTGTTTTG
>Ga0325404_1004558_pt1 | contig 14700 bp, 12 predicted proteins | sample PopdelMetagenome_18_FD_205664 | JGI IMG/M metagenome (GOLD analysis project Ga0325404, IMG submission 205664) | Populus deltoides microbial communities from Bellville, Georgia, United States - Xylem-Control-R1 | ecosystem: Host-associated > Plants > Phyllosphere > Stem > Wood/Secondary xylem... | reverse complement strand
AATTTATTTGAGGACTGCAAATAAAAATAGCAAAATATTGTAAATTGTAAATAAATATTTTGTCATGATTGTTAGCTGTGAGAACATGTTTTCCAATGTTAGAGAAAATCTCTGGCTGTAACCTGTACTGGGAGTTGGGACAAGAGCACATTGAACACTCCCAAGTCTTCCATTTTGACGACGCTTTAGCTAGGAGGTCAAGTTTTCACTCTATGAGGATGTCGACAGATAATTCAACGATTTGGAGTAAAAAACATAAAAAATTAACCAAAAAACTTAAGCTTTTAAAATGGAAATTAAACTACTTTAGACCTGGAATATTTAAAGCTTGATATAAAAACTAAAAAAAAAAAAACCCTAAATATTTCTCGCATTTGTAACTGAAAAAGGATGGTTAACATCCCTAGCAAGCTGTGAATATTCCAATACTTTACTAGATTTAGTGTTAGCGAGCATGTTTACCAACAGTGATTCCACTTCCATTATAATCATCCTATTAATTTACGTGTTTATAAATTCATCTATCATTAATTAATTAAAACCAATTAATTAACTGAAAATTAAACCACCTACTGCGCGATTGACGCCCAAGAATTCTGTGTTCTGATTAATTAATCAAAAACTTTTTTTTCCCTCCAAATTTGTTTCCCTCCTAGCTAATTTGTCATGGCAATGGCGGACCCAGCTGCAGGTTGAACGCGAAAACTTAAGCTGAATAAATATATTTCTTACTTGGATCATATTAAACCAAGAATTGAAGACAACACCAGCACTATAAAAATACAAGTTCTGCTAGCTTATTTTATCTACAAGCACCAAACCACACCCAACTTGTCCAGACTCTTTGTCATTTGATGCTCTTAATTTCCACTGTCGACTCTAGTGTCTTATAGATATTCTGCGTGAATATGAGACAATTGGGATCTGATTAAATATCTATATGTCCTTGTTGACAACGGAAAAGAGAGGGATCGTGGTGTGAACACCTTGAAATTATCAAAGACAGATCAAGACGTATTTGTAGCCATAGATAATATATAGAAGGAGCTTCACTACTTGAAGGGAGATATGAACATGATAATCTTTTTGGCGGAAGACAATGGCGGTGTCAAAGTAATATCAAATCTCCACCATTTGTTTCGTTTCGCTTTTGTCAAACAGCAACTCGTAATATTCTTTAATTGGAATGTTAAAATCAGCAATAGTCAAGATCATTTATCTCAGAGCTATCAACTTGGAATGGACTGTTATTACCTGTTAAAGCTGCCGTTGCAAAAATCAAACATTCTAGAACAAGAATTCTTACATACTTATATTCATAGTTGTTTGAAGGATTGTGGGTGGAGTTCCTGCATCCGATAAAGTATATCGCTTTACCTCCTCTCAGCATGGATGTATGCAGGCATGTGTTCTGTTCTTGATGCAAAACAGGACCAGAAATTAACTCTTGGGCTTCTAGGAATTGTGGGTTGAGTCTTAATTACTTGTGAATCTAGCTCAGAAGGGGTTCTACTGGAAATCTGTGTTTTCGTAACAGAAATTGAATTTTCTATTAGAAAAGAGGGCCAAATTTAACTTTCATTATTACGGTTTCTAATAGGAGATACGTCCCTAGCCTGCTATCTAATTCTCAGTTTTTGCCACGAAATAAAAGCTTTTTTCAATTGAGTCCCTAACATCTTGCAATTTTTTAAACGTGTGCTTGCTTGCATCAATATCCGTCTATACTTTTCATCCAATGTGCATTAACACACATGGATAGAATGACTCAATTGATTCTTTTGCTCTTCGTGACAAATTTGAGAATTGGATAACACAATGGCTTTCTCTTTCGGATTTGATTACATAAACAAAATCTCCTTCGGGAAATTCATTTGTTCGTTGCAATGAGGCCCGGCCCAAGAAGGCCTTAGCGCAAAGTTACGTCTCCGAAATTACTTCCTTTTGCTTTCCTCGTGGGCCTTTTCGAAACGTAATCGACGAGTTCTACCCAAAAAAATAAATAAAAATAAAAATAAAAATAAAAATAACAAACCATCACATTTCTGTGTTACCGATCAATTCTTCCTTTTACAATTGTGAAGTACAGAAAGAAGGTGATATTTTAACTTCTTGAGCTACCTTGTTCAAAGCAATGGACCGTAGCTGAATCACATTAGAGTTATGCTTGAGAGTATAATTAATGTTGTTTCTTAAAATATTTTTTATTTAAAAATATATTAAATTATTTTTTTTATTTTTTAAAATTTATTTTAAAAAATATTAAACCAAATTTTTTTATTTTTTAAAATTTATTTTTGATATCAGCATCAAAATAATTTAAAAATAATAAAAAATTTTTTTAATAAAAAGCTAATTTAACCGCAACCCCAAATATTTCCTGCAACATAGATATTATTTGTTCCTACATGCATGATTCACGCACAAATGCCTTCTATGATGATGAACGAGATGTTGCTCGAGGAAAAGTGACCACAAATTAGACACATCACTTATTCTTCAAGGTCCTGAATATTGACTGGGGAGCAGGTGTACAGTCAAGTTTTTGCTTCTTTTGAAATGGAACACGTTAAGCTAACCTGACCACAGCTCTGTCGGGATTATTGCGTTTCTAGAGTTGCAAACCACATGTAATACCGGAAAGCTCTGCTCGGAAACAGGACTGTAAGGCATATTGTTTTGACTAACACGTCGTGATGTGCCCAGCCTAGTTTGGGTACCGGATCACATCCAACACAGCAACGAAACCTAGAAAATTCAAGGTCAATGCAAAGTTATTGCGGCATATGAAACTTGTCTACATTAACTGTGTGTGTATTCAATTAATTGGACCACCCTCAAAGTAGTCTATCGACAGTCTTGAAAGGGAAGAAACAGTGGAATGTCTTCATCGGTGGATTCTTAAACGATCTTGAGACCTTTTCACATTTGGATCGCTGACTGATTTAATGGTCATGCCGCTGCAAAACTGGCCATGAAATTCAGAACCTCCTGTAAAAATGTTGTAGGATTTAATGGCAAGGCCTGTCATAACTCATCTGTAACTTTAAGAAGAAATGCTATGAGCGCATACATGTAACAGCATAAATTTTAACACGGGTTAGCTCATAAATCCCATGAACTGTTGATTGTAATTGGCAGACAAGTCTTGCTGTAAGCAATGGGACAAGGTACAATGAAATGGCTGGCTCTGCTGCCACAAGTAGAGCATGATTGTTTCCCAGGAGCCTAATCATCATGAATTGGCTCTTCTGTTTCACCAAGGTCGTGTTTTCGGTTCGCTGAAAACCTCGCATGCTCAAAACGGAAGACCATCGGACAAGAAATATCCTTAGCTAGCCCAGTTTATATGGACTTAATGCGGATCAGGTTAACCAGCGAATCTAGCCCATTACAAGCCCATTGGGCTACCACTCGAAACCTTATCCCAGACAACGACGCAGAATTTCACACAAAGGCCGAAGCGAAAAAAGGGCTACACGGCCATCAAGTGAACTCCCTGAGCCACTGATAAAATCACGCAAAAGCAAAACATTTTACAAATCCGAAAACCTTCTGTTTGGCAGCCGAGAAAGTGAAGAGAGAAAATGAGCGGACCATCAAAGAAAGTAGTGGATGTGGCATTTAAAGCATCGAGAACCATCGATTGGGATGGGATGGCTAAGCTTTTAGTCTCTGATGAGGCTCGCAAAGAGTTCGCTACGCTTCGTCGGGCTTTCAACGAAGTTAACTCCCAACTCGAGACCAAGTTCAGCCAGGTCTCCCTCCCTCCCTCCCTATCTCTCTCTAGATCTCTCCCCTTTTTCGAATTTTTTTATGAATTTCTTCGTTTCTGGATATAGAATTTTGGTTAACTGTATTGTATTTAATTTGCATATATTTTCTTTGTCATAAAGATAGGGATTTTATATTTATCTCGATCATTTTTCTGATCGATTTGTATTTTTAATTTATTTTAATTTTGATCAGGGATTTCGTTGGGATTTTGGAAATGGATCTGGTTTGCATTGAAACTACATTGTTGCCAATGAAAATTAAAATGAGAAATTAGTGATTGATCTGTTCTCGTACTGTATGGTTATATCGCGGATAATTTATTGTTGGATTGATGAGAGAATCAAAATAGTTGCCAACAAGAAAAGGAAATTATTTTGCAATAATGTGTGCAGTTGTAAATATCGGTATTTCAAGCTGCATTGCACTCAATTGTGTCTCCAATAGCAGCAGAGACCTATTAATAGTGCATACGTCGAGGGGCATTCGTGCTTGTCTATTAGGAGTGACTTTGTATGTCCAAAACCAGCTCCGTGAAAACTGTTCCTGCTGTTCTTACTTTTAATTTTTAGCTTTCTAGGTACCTTTTCTAGTGATTGTGAGTATTGTTTAATGATTGTTGATTGTTTTATTGTGCAGGAACCCGAACCCATAGACTGGGAATATTATAGAAGAGGAATTGGGTCTCGCTTGGTGGACATGTACAAACAGGCATATGAAAGTATGTTTCATTATTCATTTGCAGACATGACTCTCATGTCTTTTGGTTTACCTGATTTACGCTGTAGTATAACTGCTGCCTTATGCTGATTGATACCTGTTTACTTGATATGTTGTTATTAATTGCTGGTGTCAATGATGTTGCTGGAAGTTACTTGTTTAAGGTTTCCTTGTCTATATTGGATAAATAATTTTAACTTGGGACACTATTGATACTAAATGATTTATTATTTCTAGCAACCATCTGCTTTGGGTTGATTGAAAATGCATCCTCCTTTAGATTATTAGATGCTTATTGAAGGATTCATATGCTGACACTCATCGAGTGCTTGAACTTTTAATAGCTAGCGGCATAAATATCTCTTCATGTTTTTAGTGGTGCAGAAAGACATTTTATCCCTGCTTTAGGCCTCACTGTTGTAATTGCCCTTTAATAGTTAATCTTGAGGGAACACTTAATGGATGGACTTCCCTGCCATCGGGGTCTAAAAATATTTTCCAAAGTTGAATTTCTGCTTAACATCTATAGATGACGGGTCTCTTTGTTTGATCTTCTCTTATTAATTCATATTAAGAGGTTTGATGAGATGGTATGGTGAAAGCTATCCAATGTATGTTATCATTCATCCTTTAAACCTCATGTGATTTTCTCTCTCTCTTTATAAGCTATATTGAAAACCTGTCTGATGTTTCTGAATTTGCTTATGATTCAATCTATAACCAAAGCCTGAAAACTTTTACCCTTTACTTGCTTATGAAAATGAAAGGAAAAAAGAATTTACCCTTTACCCTTTACCTTTCTGATTCTGAAACTCTCTCGTATTCCTCACATTTCTAAAAGTCCTTTTGCTTTCTGTCTGTTTTATTATTTTTTAAGTATATTGTTTTGGTTCTATGCTTCAGAAACTCACCTTAATGCCTTGTTTTGTTTGCTATGTGTTTTATACTGTTATTAAGTTGATTTATTAATATTTGTTAGGTTGTCCCTTGTTTGATACTGATTTCCTTCCCTGGCATGTGTTTGCCCAATGCATGAATGATGCTTAGACTTATACTTTAGATTCTTTACACCAATCTTAGTTCCTGCACTTTGTGTGAACTGTTTTGTTGCCTACAATGGAGTATGCTTTGTCTGGTTTAGGTTTGGTCCATAATGTAAGTAGCGTTATTTTTGCAATTTTTCAGTTCTAATGTATAAAGCAAGTGTACATAGAATCATAGCTCTGCTATCTTATTGGATCAGAATCAGCGCGTGACAGGAATATATTCTGGATATTCATCCTTATAATGTCTGGTTACTAAAATGGAGCCACTTTCTATCAGAGATTCAGAATACTGAACTGAGTCAACTTGTCCATATTTTTTTTTTGCAGGCATAGAGATCCCCAAGTTTCAAGATAAAGTGACTCCAGAATACAAGCCTAAATTTGATCAATTGGTGTGAGCCAATAGTGCAATTCTGATTGTTATAGTGATTTTTTAAACTTGTCTCTTGCAACCACCCCTCCCTCCCCCCACTCTCTCTTACAGTATATATTCTCTTTTGGTTTTGCAGTTGGTGGAATTGAAAGAAGCAGAGCAACAATCCCTGAAGGAGTCTGAGCGTCTGGAAAAAGAAATTGCTGAAGTTCAAGAATTGAAGGTGAATGGAAATGGATACTTCATCTTTTAGTTTTATTCTTGTCCAATTTATGATTTCTAACCACCAGACATCAATTTGAGCAGACAAAAATCAGCACCATGACTGCAGAGGAGTACTTTGAGAAGCATCCTGAGCTGAAGAAAAAGTTTGATGACGAAATCCGCAATGACTATTGGGGTTATTGATCACATAGCTGATTTTGGCTCCAGCCCTGAAATTCTGAACTTGTGGTGTTTTCCATGTTCCTTTTACAATAATAATTTCTAAAAGGTTGCTCCCAGTTTGTAGAATTTGACCTTCAACAATGCCCATGTCATATGCTAAACTTCACCTGGACAAGCAGGTTGGGGATTTATAAAGCGATGTGCTTACTTCAGCATCAATTGTTATCGATCTCTTTTTTACATTTTAAACTGTTTATGATGAAAATAATCCAGGTGTGATTAGCATTTTAAACACTCATTCTGGATTGCAGTCCATTCTATTTTGAGAGCAATGCTTTTGTTTTACCAACTCCGGTGGAAACAAGAGAATTCTGTCTGTAGCTCTTGTATGAACTTTTGAGGTTCATAAACATAAATATGATGAATACAATTTTTGCGTAGCTTTCACAGACTTTGCTTGTTTTTCCCTCTTCTTTTCCATATTCCTAATGGAATCCCAGACTGACTTTACCGTTGATATAAGTATGAACCTTCCGGAACTGTCATCATATAATCATCATAGATGCTGCTAAGGCTCCCTCAAGGCTCTTCGTAGATTCTAGAGAGGTTAATGATTATTCTTCATAAAAAATATAAACAAAAAACAAAAGGGATCGTTCTTGATTGTAGAAGTGTTAGATTATGAGTTGGTTTGTCCCTTGCTTTTTATTAATTAACTAGCAATATTTTATTAGTTAATTTATGTTCTATTAAAAAAAAAAAAAAATATATATATATATATATATAAGTAAAAGAAAAATTCCATGTAAATATATTTTCATTATCGGATTTGAACTTACAAAAAATTTAGTAGAAAAAATCCATGATAAAAAATGAAAAATTCACGGAAGTACTTCATTAATAAAAAAAAAAAAAAAAAAAAGAAGTTGATATGCCAAAATGAGAGAGATTAAATCCATATATTTAATTAAGATAAAAGTGAAATTCGGTGTACCAATAGCGAGGTTAAGTTTAAAAAACATGTCATCGAAGTATTTGATTGAGAAATTTGTAAAAGTCAATGTAGTAAAAAGGGGGTGGAAACATGTAAAGCTGGCGAGCTGATAGTGGATTATCTTATTCTTAAAACAAGAGGCGAATAACTTGGAAAACCTTCAACGTATTACTGGTCGCAGGCTAATTCATGGGTATAGGCTTTTATATGTTTTTATGGCTGTGCCCGCATGAATATTGGGCTCTTTTTTTCTTTGTAAATTGTGATTCATGTTCTTGTGCTGGGAGAGGATATTGCCCCTCCCTCCCTTTGCAGGCACAGAGGTCCCCAAGTATGTTGACAAGCATAAACTTGATGCATCGTCGAGCATCGCGAAGTCATAAACGTTTAGTATCGAACATCCGACGTTCGTGTCCTCCGGGTCTGGTTCAGTTAGTGATTATTTCTCGGAGTCAGATGCTCGTTGTTTTGCCTGTGAACCAAAATAATTTTTTCTTCTTCTAAACAGTCGATATGCATGAATAGAAGAGGCGACGCCAAGTCTAATAACCACTATGACACAGATTAATCTGATTATGATAGCAAAAATGAGATGCTTATTCTTTACTACTTTTGAACCAAATATATCCATGAATTTTCTTCGAATAAAAAATATAATAAAACCTAAAATTACTTTATAAAAATCACACCAAATATAATTTTACTCTCAAAAACCCATCAAATCCCAACAACGTTTGTACTTTTCGTGTGTTAACTACAAGCAGGTGGATGCTGAATGGAGATAAAGATCAGCAAATGCAAAATTAAACACCATCCTTGCAAATGATTAATTGAATGCAGTAGGATTCGGATTAAGGAAAGAATAAAATAACCGCACATAAAATGTACAGTACAAAATCTGGGAACAAGGTACAAGATCACTGCAAAAACAGATCATCTGCCATTCTTGGCAAACCTTGAAAATTCTGAACAAGACATCCTGGAATAAGATGTCTTGACCTGAAAAGAAAAGGAAAACAAAATGGGCTTGTCGACAGATAAAATTTGATGCATCTGTCGCTAGAGATTCAGAAAAAGATATATAAAAAAAAAAAACTTGACAGATAAAATTTGATGCCTCTGTTGCTGGAGATTCAGAAAAGGAAAAATATCTTCCAGCAGCATTTGCAAAACTAAAACCTGGAGGCTGCGGTTGATAGGATTCTTGCTTCAGAAAGGTCTTTATATCTATCCAGGACTAATCAACTTTTTTCTGAGACAGCTGATCTAGCTGCCTCCTCGTTTTTGTCCATGGCCTTCCTTGCTAGCTCATAGCCTGCAAAATTCATGGCGCCTAAGGGAGCAATCCAGAAAAACCTTGGCACTGCTCCTTTGAATAAGCCAAGGGGCCCCTCATGTTGAAGTATAGAGAAAACTATAAATGACATTGATACAGTTCTTCCTGGTGGAGCTGTCATCATTCTAGTTTTCATCACATCAAAAGGGGTAGTGACAACAGCAGTTAGGCCTCCAGATAAAGCCCCAACTGCAATTGTTTCCCAGGGTTCCAGCTCCCGCCTTAGAAGTTGTTGAGCAACCTTGAAGAATCACGCCAATTACACATTAAATGGAAAACAAGAAACTAAAGGAAAAACATGGCAGAAGAATACGTTATGTTTTAATAGAAAATAGAACATAAATCAGTCGCACATCCTCAAATGCATCTAGGGGCAGTAGTAGGATCAAGTAAAGCTTAAATGTTTCATCTAGGGGCAGGTTTTGGAAAATTTATTAGCATACTTCCTTTCCCCTTCCCTTCTGTAGTCAAAACTTCACTCCTTACAACTATTAAGTTTCTTTAACATATATTTAGTAATGAAAGTAACTATTAAGTTTCTACATAATATATTTAGTGATGAAAGTAGACGCGCTTCCCATTCTGTGTTCACTAACACTGTGTTCACGTGCTAATAATTTAAAGAGAACAACCAATTCTTGGCATTAAACTGTTGTACAAACCCCAACATAAATGTTATTGCTACAAATCATCTTCAAAATAAAATCCCTTTTAAGAAAGTAAGCAAAAGAACACCAAGCCCCCATGGTATCGAGGACTGCAATCAATAATGGCATTCTACTGATGCAATAGTTTTGCCAAATTTAGTGGACTACAAGAAGAAAGTACCATGCTCTGGTTGACCCGAAAAATAGAATTGAAAACTGCGCCTTTAAAATTTTACACAGAAAAAAGAAAAAATTTATTAATATTTAAGCACAAAAACCTGCTTACCTTCTTGGACTCGCCGTATAGACACATGCCAGCAACATAAAATGGAACCTCACGGAAAAGAGTTGCACCAGTCCCACGAAAGAACCCCTTTAGGCCATCTTGCTGCCAAGTACCAACAATAGCCTGTCCTACATTGTCAAAAAGGCCAGCCTGCAAACGCTGCTTCAGTACCTCACATGGGATCCGCACTGCTGTCCCCAAAAATGTGCTGCAGAATGATGCAACAGATTGAACCTGTATAACCTCCCAATGCATGTTAACAGTTGTTTCAGATTAGAGTTGGAATAGTTGTTCCAAAACAACATAAAATTGGGGTACGGGCCTTAATCATATTCACTTTTATGCATCACTTGTCAAGGCATCTCCTTTAGCACAGGAACAACTCTTGAGCTTGATATGATAACATAGAGTGCAAGTCATGGAAAATAGCCTAGTCAAGAACTAAAGTAAACAATTATATACTGTGCTGATCTATCTTCTTCTTTCAAACACAAAAGATTTGCAACAACTGATGAGCAAGACAAATGAAGTGAACACAATGGTTTGAGCACCCTATATAGATTTAGTGGAAAGAACCACTAGGCGAGCCAGAAAGCAACTGAATTGTTTTGATCAGTAGAGATAACAACAATAAGAGCAGCAGTAATAACAATAAAGCTGAACTGAGTGATACGAGAAAACAGTAATATTGTTGAAAGTCTCATGCTTAAGCAGAATCTATTAATGCTTTGCCATCACGCACAATAAAGAAACGGCTGCTCTAAATCATCACTGCCAGTTTGAGCTCTTTGCAATTAAACACAATTCAAGAGATTTGGGAAGACCAAGATTTAAATGATTTAGAACTTGTAAATGGAAAATTAACAACCCCAGTAGCATAATGATAAGCATCACCTGGATATCTGGGAGTGTTGGGGCAACATTTATTAGCACAAGTTTGGTAGCTTCAAAAATCCCAGTTCGCAAGCCATGGCTGAAATGCCCGTGGAGAAAAGGTGAGCTAGTAGATAAATAGTTGTTACTCAGCAAACGCCTGGAGGAAAAAAGACTAAAAAAAACCTTGAAAACTGTCCCCAAATTGCAGGAATTGAACCCCTGTACAATCCTCGAACTCCAATTTGTGGAAGTTTTGAAATTATTTCTGGGAAAGTCAACGTTGAAGCTTGCACCCGAGTCTAAAAGACCATCAACACAACAGATCATGAGAAGACCTAACATCAGCACTAATGGAAAAACAGCATGCATATATATATAAGAGGATTACCAAAAGTAAATTAAGAAGACATTGCTCAATTTAACTTCACATCTATGTGCTCCAATATTTAATTCTCTGGATTATAATTTTTTTTAAGTTCCTCTTTTTTCCACCTTTTGACAGTCTAATACAAGTCTATTATAAAAAAAAAGACGAGATACTGACAGAATGAGGATGACCAACTAAAGGGGAAAGGCTATGTAGTATTTGATCATGAATATCCCTCTATATGACCAATAGTCAATGTAGCTGTAATTGGTCCAAAGTTTCTAGTTGCATTAAAGACAATCAAGTGAACAAAAAAAAAAAAAACACTGAATAGCACACCTTAATTGTATCAACAGGATGCATAAGAGAACAAGAGAGTGCACATGAAAGACCCCCAGCCAAAGCAGATCTTAAAACACTTCCAGCAGGTATTTCCACGGGTGGTGCAACAGCAACAACAGTTGCAGCTTCAAACCATATATTCCTGTATGTATTAGAAGAAGAAGCCAGCATCAAATAGAAATAATCAAGAAAATTGCAAATTTTCTGTCTGATCAAATGAAGGCAAGCTTGCAGTAAACGATGTGAATGAGCTTGCACAAAACTTGTGTCATAACTCTGGACAAATAAACACAAACATTTTACCTGGGATCATCTTGAAGTCGATCAGGAGGCAACAGAAGCATAAAATTACGAAAATGCCCATAAGAAATAGATTCTTCAGTGTCTGCATTCAAAAATCGCATCATAGCAACAGCATTGTCTTCATTTGCTGGCAGTCCCGAATTTTTTAATGATGCCAATATCTCACTCTTTTGCAGGGTCCCAGACTTGCTCAAACAAAGAGAAGTGTAAGCACGGAGAATTGTCGGTTCCTTCTGTTCCATCAAGGACAAAAACTGTTTCCAACCAAATGATTTTGAGAATAGGTGACTTCTAGTACGGTGCATGAATTCCCGAGCATATTTACGGGGTAATTTTCTCTTTCTCAACGCAATTTCGAGATCCTCCAAAGTCACTTGACCATCACCATCTCTGTCCAGTTCCTCAAAGAATCTCCTTCCTATAAGAATGTGAGGGTGCAAATAAGAGCAATATTTAGGATGAGAGATACAGAAAGGATTGACAGTATAATCAGAAATCCATTTGAAGATAAGCAATTCTCTCTTCTTTTCTTTCTTTTTTTTTTGCCTTTACTTTCTAGTCTGGAGAGTAAAAAATTAACAGTTGCATCTACTAAATTTTCTTTTAGACAGTGTTCAGAAATGCGTTGGAACAACGTTTCCTAAAAATTAAATTTTTTTTTTGCTTAAAATTATTTTTTATATACATTTTTGGATTGTTTTAATATGGTAATATTAAAAATAATTTTTAAAAAATAAAAAAAATATTATTTTCATGCATTTTCAAACAAAAAACACTTTTAAACACCTCCATTACCACCCTGTGAAACACCCCTTAGTCAAATAAGATCTCCTTTTCCAGCGAAGCACGTTCTACAAATAGATGGATATATCAGCTCCATTCAACTGATATTGAGAAAACTTTGACAAACAAGTGTTACTCGTCTATGAGAGCACTAGAACACTAACAAGAAGTACGCTCAGTAATATTTCATGCACGTATATTTCCAATTTTCCTTTGACACAAGCAGGAACAGAAACCAGTACAGGTCAATTTCCTAAGGAGACGAGAAACCATACCTTCGGTCTCTGTGTATCTAAAGAAATCCTGGACAGAGAACAGCTTTTTCTTGTCAGGATATTCTTTAGAAGATCGACCAAGCTGCTGCACAAGCTCAATCAACTCTGTGAAAGAAACCGTGGATAATGTGGATCTCAAACGCTCTACATTCGATAGCGGAATGCTTAGTATCCCACTAGCTAGTTTCTGTGGCGAACTACCCCCAGTGTCCTCGGTGCTGTTGGTAGGCGCGCTGCTTACACCATCATCACCTTCTTCATTAACTGAAGAGGATACTCCAACTATGCTTGATGGTAACCCACCAACTCTCGCAAAACTCAAATTTCCCAAAAATCCATCTACATGCACCTTTTGACCTTCCCAAATACTCATGATTGCCGTCAAATGATCAAACTGGGAAGGCGCTGGAGTTGAGTTCGAGCAATTATTTTTACAACCCTTGACATTTCTTTCCTGTAAACTCTGATCAAACTTCTGTAGATTCTGAATCAAGAGGTCAAATAGAAACCCTACAAAGCATTCGATGGACACGTGTTTCTCTGTTTTACCCTTCTCGTTCACATTCTGATACCCTTTAACAGATTGAACCTTCAATTCCCTTTGCTTCAGTTCGCCCGAAACCTTTGCTTTTGACCCATTTTTGCACAAATGCAAATACTCTTTATCCTCGTCACCTGCTTTCTGAAACCGTTTCTTGTTTGTTTTAAATGGGCTAGGAAATGCCTGAACAAAACCATTAACCAACAAAGACCACGTCAAGGCAAACCGCAAACAATTTACACAAGACCCATCTTCATTCCTCGTCTCCTTCTCTTTCAACAATTTCTTCGAAACCCCAACCTTATCATCACCGCCATTTCTGTGTCCACTTTCCAAATTCATCGAAAACATCCTCAATAAACTCCTAACAGGAACCTTGATGGATAAAAATCCTTTCCTTTTCTCTTCACTAACCCCGCAATGCCTATATTCACTATTTCCAAGACTAACACTCTTCTTTTTCACAGTGAAGATTGAGACTTTACTGCTATTATCAGTATCTGAATCACGGGTTGCCATATGATCATTCTTTGAAACCCCCCAACAAGTTTCAAGATCTTTAGCAGCTTTCCGAATCCCAAGTTCAAGTGGTGAAAGAGCATCTCTGACCACTTGAATTGAATTCATAAAAGACTCTATTGGATCATTTGTAGACACCATTACTACAAAATCACAATACCCCAATTACAAAAATCCAATCTTTTTACTCCCCCAGTTCTTATATGTGCCTTACCAATTCAAATCTATACATAAAGTCTGATAAAAAACAGTAGAAATAAAACTGTGCCCAGAAAAGCACAAGATTAAATAAAAAAGAAAGAACTAGGCGCAGCAAGTGTACAGTGGACTGAACCGGATTGGGTAAGATCCATTGAAGCGGCCTTAAAGGGTATCTGAATCTGAAATTGCAAGACCCTAGCTATACGGACCGGTAAACGGTGTTGTTGTGTCCATTTTTGCTTTGTTGTTGATAGAGTATTGGAAACGAGAGGTTTTTTTATATATTCAGTGAAAGCTCAGTTCTTTGTGAGAGGAAGAAAAAATCGTGGATAAAATTTTAGACCCTTAGAGAGAACAAAGTGCTATATAAAATTTGGTGGATTCTTTTTTCAAAAAAAGAGAGAGAGGGAGAGGATTTGGTGGTAGGGAAGGAAGAGGAAGAAGAGGCCTCTGGCTTGGTTTTTGTTTTTTATTGTTATAGTTTTGTGTTCTGAATTTTTGTGAAATTGAAGTAAAGGGAAATTACTTCTGCTGCCATTGCTGTTTGCTTTGCTTGTTTTTGTTTATATTTGGATATTTATTGATAAAAAAATGGATAAAATCTGACGTAAGGACCCGGTGGAAGGGGAAGACGACACTTGGATCAGATTTTGAGTGCCAACACTATACTCTGGTTGCTGGTGGATAATGTACTAATCCATGTCTATCCACATTGGGTTTTTAAATACAAATTTTGAGGGTTCTTTTTTGTTTTTTCATAATTTGAATTCTATATTGTAGCCATTCATTTGCTAAACCCGTTGTTCTTAACTCTGCCAAGCCGAGCAGATCCATCCAAAACTTCACATGGAAAAGATTTTCGACCGTCGTTGATGCAGTAATTTTTTTTAATAATTTTTATTTTTAAATATATTAAAATATTATATATTT
>Ga0325404_1004556_pt1 | contig 14701 bp, 7 predicted proteins | sample PopdelMetagenome_18_FD_205664 | JGI IMG/M metagenome (GOLD analysis project Ga0325404, IMG submission 205664) | Populus deltoides microbial communities from Bellville, Georgia, United States - Xylem-Control-R1 | ecosystem: Host-associated > Plants > Phyllosphere > Stem > Wood/Secondary xylem... | reverse complement strand
GCTAACAAATACAAAACATGTTAGTATCAAACATTAAAGTCCATGTTGAGTTTATACTATACTTATTCTCACACCATTAGTGTAAGCTTTTCACCTTGACATAATAAACTTACCTAAACATAATGAAAGAGAGAAACATAAATAAACAAGATAAGAACATAAATTAGATATAAGTTAACTAAGTAAAGGAAATTAAATGAAAAGCATAAACAAGAGATTGATATAAATAAAACTTAAGCATTACAAAAAGAGAAAGCAAGAGCATGATCTTGATCTGAAAACCAAGATGCCTAAATGCATGGCAAATGCCTCCTTTCATAGGCCAAAATTTGGAACTATTGATTTGATGACTAATTGTTGAGTGGGTGGCCACATCTTGACTTGGTGACAATCCTTATCTTCTTGTCTGAACAAAACGTCATTGATAACGTAAGAATTTGAACAAACTTAAAATTATGAAAGTTCTAGGATATTGTCTCAGCTTTCCAGGAAAAAACCATTGAGGTCATTTGGACTTCAAGAACTCGAGATATGGGCTGAACACTGAACAGTGTCTGGGCTGTAGGATAGATTCGGACTTCTCCGTTGTTGCTATAATTTGGACTTGAAAATGATTTTCGGATGACAATTTCCTTCGGGTTGCTATGGAATCACTACCGGTGATGAGGAGGTCTTGTCAGCCAAGCTTGAGTAACAGCTCAAAATGGCGATAACTTTTGATTGGATCGTTGGATCACGCAGAGAGTTACACTAGCATCCGTCGGCCCTTTCGGTTGTGGTAGCGATGGAATCGTTATTAGATAACGAGGAGCTGTGGTCGGCCAGACTTGAGTAACGGCTCAAAAGGGCCATAAATTTTGATCCGACTGGAGGTCGTTTCCCTTGGGGTTGCTATGGAATCGCTACTCGGAGATGAGGAGGTCTGGTCGCCCAAATATGAGTAACGAGTCAAAAGGACTATAAATTTTGATCTAACCGTTAGATCGTGCTAAACATTTTACATGAGTTTTCGAATGCTGTTTTCTTTATGGTTGCTATGGAATCACTGCACGGTTACGAGGAGCTCTGGTTAGCCAGACTTGAGTAACGGCTCAAGAGGGCCATAAATATTGATCCAACCATTAGATCGCACTCAAATTTTACATGAGTTTCCGGAGGCCATTTCCTTTAGGGTTACTAAGGAATCGGTACTCGGTGACGAGGAGGTCTGTTCTGCAAGACTTGAGTAACGGGTCAAAATGGCCATAAATTTTGATCCTCTTGTTGGTCACGCTTAAATTTTTTCATGTTTTTTCAAAGGCCATTTTCCTTGCGGTAGCTATGGAATCACTACTCGGCGATGAGGAGGTCTGGTCAACCAAACATGAGTAATGGGTCAAAAGGGCCATAACTTTTGTTCCCACCGTTGCTATTGTGCTCAAATTTTTACTCGAGTTTCCGGATGCCATTTTCCTTGGGGTTGCTATGGCATCGCTACTTAGCGATGAGGAGGTCTGGTCGGCCAAACTTTAGTAACGTGTCAAAAGGGTCCCAACTTTTAATTGCACTGTTAGATCTTTGTCAATTTTTTACATGAGTTTCTGGATGCCGATTGTTTTTGGGTTGTTATGAAATCACTACTCAGTGACGAGGAGGTGTTGTTGGCCAACCTTGAGTAATGGCTCAAAATGGCTATAATTTTTGATCTGACTGTTAGATCTAGTAGGAATTTTTACACGAGTATCTGGAGGCCCTTTTGCTTGCGGTAGCTATGGAATCGCTATTAGATGAAAAGAAGGTGTGATTGGCCAGAGTTGAGTAACGAATCAAAAGTGCCATAAATTTTGATCCGACCATTGAGTAACGAGTCAAAAGGGCTCTAAATTTGATCCGACCATTGGATCGTGCTAAACTATTTACACGAGTTTTTGGATGTTGTTTTCCTTATGGTAGCTATGGAATCGGTACTCGGTGACGAGGAGGTGTTGTTGGCCAAGCTTGACTAATGGCTCAAAATAGCTATAACTTTTGATCCGACTGTTGGATCTAGCAGGAATTTTTACACGAGTATCTGGAGGCCCTTTTGCTTGCTGTAGCTATGGAATCACTATTAGATGATGAGGAGGTGTGATCAGCCAGAGTTGAGTAACGAATCAAAAGTGCCATAAATTTTGATCTGATCGTTGAGTAACGAGTCAAAAGGGCCCTAAATTTGATCCGACCATTGGATCGTGCTAAACTATTTACATGAGTTTTCGAATGTTGTTTTTCTTGTGATAGCTATGGAATCGGTACTCGGTGATGAGAAGGTTTGGTCCGCCAGACTAGAGTAACGGCTCCAAATGGCCATAACTTTTGATTCGCCCGTTGGATCCCGCTCAAAATTTTACATGATTTTTTGGAGGCCGTTTTCTTTGCAGTAGCTATGGAAGCGCTACTCAGTAATGAGGAGGTTTGGTCGGCCACACATGAGTAACGGGTCAAAAGGGCCATAACTTTTGATCCCACCATTGGATCATGCTTAAATTTTTACTCGAGATTTTGGATGTTGTTTTCCTTGGCTTTGCTATGGAATCACTACTTGGCGATATGGAGGTCTTGTCGGCCAAACTTGAGTAATGGGTCCAAAATGGCCAAAACTTTTGATCACACAATTGGATCGCGGTCAAATTTTTACACAAGTTTCTAGGTGCCAATTTCCTTCTGGTTGCTATGGAATCGCTACTCGGTGACAAGGAGGTGTTGTCGGCCAAGCTTGAGTAACGGCTCAAAATGGCTATAACTTTTGATCCGACTGTTGGATCGCGCAGAAATTTTTACACGAGTATCCGGAGGCCCGACTTGAGTAACGAGTCGAAATGACCATAACTTTTGATCCTACCATTGGATCTCGCTTAAAGTTTTACACCAGTTCACGGATGCCATTTTCCTTTGCATTGCTATGGAATCACTACCCGGTGACGAGGAGACCTTGTCGGCCAAGCATGTGTAACGGCTCAAAATGGCTATAACTTTTGATCTACTCGTTGGATCGCACGCAATTTTTTACCCGAGTATTTGGAGGCTATTTTACTTGCGGTAGCTATGGAATCACTATTGGATGACGAGGAGCTATCGTCGGCCAGACTTGAGTAACGAATCAAAAGGACCATAAATTTTGATCTGACCATTGGATCATACTTGAATTTTTACACAAGTTTCTGGATGTCATTTCCCTTGAGGTTTTTATGGAATCGCTACTCAGTAACGAGGAAGTCTAGTCGCCTAGAGTTAAGTAACGAGTCAAAGGGCCATAAATTTTAATCCACTCGTAGGATCGCGCTCAAATTTTTACACTATTTTTTGAAGGCCGTTTTCCTTGTGGTAGCTATGGAATCGCTATTCGGTGAAGAGGAGGTCTAGTAAGCCAAACATGAGTAACGGGTCCAAAGGGCCATAACTTTTGATCCCACCGTTGGATTGCGCTCAAATGTTTACATGAATTTCCAGATGCTATTACCCTTGGGGTTGCTATGGAATTGCTACTCGGCAACGAGGAGGTCTGGTCAGTCAAACTTGAGTAAAGGGTTAAAAGGCCACAACTTTTGATCCGACCGTGGGATCACGCGCAAATTTTTACACAAGTATCCAGAGCCCTTTTTGCTTGAAGTTGCTATGGAATAGCTACTTGGTGACGAGGAGGTCTAGTTAACCAGAGTTGAGTAACGAGTTAAAAGGGCCATAAATTTTTATTCGACAGTTGGATCGTGCTCAAATGTTTACACGAGTTTTAGGAGGTTGCCTTGGGGTTGCTATGAAATTGTTACTCACTAACGAGGAGGTCTGGTCTCCCAGAGTTGAGTAACGAGTCAAAATGGCTATAAATTTTGATATGACAGTTGGATCGCACTCAAATTCTTACACTACTTTCCGGAGGCCGTTTACCTTGGGGTTGTTATGGATTCGCTACTCGGTGACAAGTAGGTCTCGTTAGCCAAAGTTGAGTAACGGGTCAAAAGGGCCATAACTTTTGATATGCTCGTTGTATCGCGCTTAAAAATGTTACATGATTTTTTAGAGGCTGTTTTCCTTGGAGTTTCTATGGAATCGCTACTCCGTGAAAAGAAGGTCTTGTCGGCCAGACTTGAGTAACGGGTCAAAATGGCGCTAACTTTTAATCCCACCATTAGATCACGCTTAAATGATTACACAAGTTTTTGGAGGTCGTTTGCCTTAGGGTTGCTATGGAATCGCTACTCGGAGACGAAGAGGTCTGGTTGCTAGAGTTCAGTAATGAGTCAAAAGGGTCATAAATTTTGATTCGACCGTTAAATCGTGCTAAACATTTTACACGAGTTTTCAGATGTCGTTTTCCTTATGGTTGATAGGGAATCGCTACTCGATAACGAGGAGGTCTGCTCGCCCAGAGATGAGTAATGAGTCAAAATGGCCATAAATTTTGTTACTATAGTTGGATCGCGCTCAAATTTTTACACCAGTTTCTGGAGGCCGTTTACCTTGGGGTTCCTATGGAATTGCTACTCGGTAACGAGGAGGTCTGGTCGGCCAAACTTGACTAACGAGTCAAAAGGGGCCATAACTTTTGATCCCACCGTTGTATCGCGTTCAAATTGTTACACGAGTTTCCAGATGCTGATTTCCTTCGCATTGCCATGGAATTGCTATGCGGCGACGAGGAGGTCTTGTCGGCCAAGCTTGAGTAACGACTCAAAATGGCTATAACTTTTGATCCGACCATTGGATTGCGTGCAAAGTTTTACAGGAGTATCCCGAGGACTGTTGCTTGCGATAGATATGGAATCGGTATTGGATGAGGAGGAGCTGTTGTCGGCCAGACTTGAGTAACAGCTCAAAAGGGCCATAAATTTTTATCCCGCTGTTAGATCACGCTCAAATGTTTACATGAGGTTTTGGAGGTCGTTTGCCTTAGGGTTGCTATGGAATCGCTACTCAGAGATGAGGAGGTCTGGTCGCCCAGAGTTCAGTAATGAGTCAAAAGGATCATAAATTTTGATCCGACCGTTGGATAGTGCTAGAATTGAGTTACATCTCAAAAGGGCCATAACTTTTGATCCTACCGTTGGATTGCGCTCAAAAGTTTACATGAGTTTCCGGAGGCCGTTTTCCTTGGGGTTGCTATCGAATCGCTACTCGGTGACGAGCAAGTCTTGTTGGCTAAGCTTGATTGACATCTCAAAAAGGCCATAACTTTTGATCCGATCGTTGGATCGCGCTTAAATTTTTACTTGAGTTTTCAGAGGCCATTTTCCTTGGGGTTGCTATTGAAATAGCACTTGGTGAAGGGGAGGTCTTGTCGGCCAGACTGGAGTAACGGGTCAAAAGGGTTATAACTTTTGATCCGCCCGTTGGATCACGCTTAAATTTTTACGTGACTTTTCGGAGGCTATTTTCCTTGCGGTAGCTATGGAATCGCTACTTAGTGACGAGGAGGTCTGGTCGGCCAAACATGAGTAACGGGTCAAAAGGGCCATAACTTTTGATCCCACAGTTGGATCGTGCTCAAATTTTTACATGAGTTTCCAGATGCCGATTTCCTTCGGGTTGCTATGGAATCACTACCGGTGACGAGGAGGTCTTGTCAGCCAGTTAGATCATGCAGAAAGTTTTACGCGAGTATCTGTAGGCCCTTCTGCTTGTGGTAGCTATGGAATTGTTATTGGATGACGAGGAGCTATGGTCGGCCAAACTTAAGTAACAACTCAAAAGGGCCATAAATTTTGATCTGACTGTTGGATCACGCTCAAATCTTTACACGAGTTTCTGGAGGTCGTTTCCCTTGGGGTCGTTATGGAATCGTTACTCGGAGACGAGGAGTTCTGGTCGCCCAATGAAGAGTAACGAGTCAAAAGGGCTATAAATTTTGATCCGACCGTTGGATTGTGCTCAATATTTTACACGAGTTTCCGGATGCCGTTTTCTTTATAGTTGCTATGGAATCGCAACTCGGTTACGAGGAGCTCTGGTCGGCCAGACTTGAGTAACGGCTCAAGAGGGCCATAAATTTTGATCCAACCATTAGATCGCACTCAAATTTTACACGAGTTGCTGGAGGCCGTTTCCCTTGGGGTTGCAAAGGAATCGGTACTCGGTGACAAGGAGGTATGTTTGGCAAGACTTGAGTAACGGGTCAAAATAGCCATAACTTTTTATCCGCTCGTTGGTCACGCTTAAATTTTTACATGCTTTTTCGAAGGCCATTTTCCTTATGGTAGCTATGGAATCGCTACTCGGTGATGAGGAGGTCTGGTCGGTAAAACATGAGTAGTGGGTCAAAAGGGCCATAACTTTTGTTCCCACCGTTGGTATTGCGCTCAAATTTTTACTCGAGTTTTCAAATGCTGTTTTCTTTGGGGTTGCTATGGAATTGCTACTCGGCGATGAGGAGGTCTGGTCGGCCAAACTTAAGTACCGTGTCAAAAGGGCCACAACTTTTGATCGCACTATTGGATAGCGGTCAAATTTTTACACTAGTTTTTAGATGCCAATTTCCTTCGGGTTCCTATGGAATTGCTCTCGGGGACGAGGAGGTCTTGTCAGCCAAGCTTGAGTAACGACTCAAAATGGCTATAACTTTTGATATGACCGTTGGATTGCGTGCAAATTTTTACAGGAGTATCCGGAGGCCCTTTGCTTGCGGTAGCTATGGAATTGGTATTGGATGAGGAGGAGCTGTTGTGGGTCAGACTTGAGTAATGGCTCAAAAGGGCCATAAATTTTGATCCCACTGTTGGATCACGCTCAAATGTTTACACAAGTTTTCGGAGGTCCTTTTGCCTTGGGGGTTGCTATGGAATCGCTACTGGGTGACGAGGAGGTCTAGTTATCCAGAGTTAAGTAATGAGTCAAAATAGCCATAAATTTTGATACTACTGTTGGATCGCGCTGAAATTTTTACATGAGTTTCCGGAGGCCATTCACCTTGGGGTTGCTATGGAATCGCTACTCGGTGACGAATAGATCTGGTTGGCTAGACTTGAGTAACGGCTCAAAAGTGCCATAAATTTTGATCCCACCGCTGGATCGCTCTAAAATGTTTACACGAGTTTCTGGGTGTCGGTTTGCCTTGGGGTTGCTATTGAATCGCTACTAGGAAACGAGGAGGTCTGGCTGTCCAGAGTTGAGTAACGAGTGAAAATAGCCATAAATTTTGATACGATAGTTGGATCGCGCTCAAATTTTTACACGAGTTTCTGGAGGCTGTTTACTTTGGCTTTGCTATGGAATCACTACTTTAAGACGAGTAGATCTGGTCGTCCAGACTTGAGTAACAAGGCCATAACTTTTTATCCCACCGTTGGATCGCGTTGAAACTTTTACACGAGTTTCCAGATACCAATTTTCTTCGCATTGCTTTGGAATCGCTACTCGTTGACGAGGAGATCCTATTGGCCAAGCTTGCGTAACGGCTCAAAATGGCTATAACTTTTGATCCGACCGTTGGGTCGCGCTTTTGCTAGCGGTAGCTATGGAACCGGTATTGGATGATGAGGAGCTGTTGTCAACTAGACTTGAATAACGGCTCAAAAGTGCCATAAATTTTGATCCGACCATTAGATCGGGCTAAACATTTTACACGAGTTTCTGGAGTTCGTTTTGCCTTGGGGTTGCTATTGAATCGCTACTAGGAAACGAGGAGGTCTGGTCATCCAGAGTTGAGTAATGAGTCAAAATAGCCATAAAATTTGATACGACAGTTGGATCAAATTTTTTGGCTATTTTGACTCATTACTCAATTATGGATGACCAGACTTGGATTGCGCTCAAATGTTTACACGAGTTTCCGCAATTCACATCTGCTCTTAGTTTTCAGGAGAACGGTAAGTTTCCATCTCATCCACAATAAAATCCCAACAGGCAATACAATTCAAGTGCAAGTGGTTCCGGAAGCCAACATATGGATCAAGTCAAATCAGTCACTACTCTTTGCAGTTGTAAGGTTATTGAAAAACCCATTCTTGAACCTTGTGAGAAAGAAGATGAGTTAGTCTCTAAGGGTAAGGAAGGGGTTGAACCTGAACATTGCAAAGAAAAGACTGATTTCTCACCAGCACTTCCATTCCCTCATGCCATGACCAAACAAAGAAAAGTCAAACACAATTCTGAAATCTTTGAAACTTTCAAACAGGTAAGGATCAATATACCTTTGTTGGATGCTATTAAACAGGTACCGTCTAATGCTAAATTTTTGAAAGATTTGTGCACTGTGAAGAGAAAACTAAATGTGAAAAAGAAAGCCTTCTTAGCCGAACAAGTAAGTCCCATTCTTCAAAACAATAATGCTTTGAAATATAAAGACCCTAGTTGTCCTACAATTTATTACTTTATTGGAGAACATAAAATTGACAGAGCTTTACTTGATCTTGGAGAATATAAAGGCAAATAATTGGAGACCAAAAATTTAAGAATTGCCACCACAATTAATTGAGTCCATACCTTCAAGTGTTCAACCACCAAAACTTGATATGAAGCCATTACCATTTAATCTCAAATACTCAGTTTTTGGAGAAAATAAAACTTTTCTAGTAATAATTTCTTCCAAACTGAGTGAAAATGCACAAAAATACATTAGGATGGACCATAGCTGACATAAAAGGAATTAGTCCTTTGATTTGCACACATAGGATTTATTTAGAGGAAAATGCTAAATCCTCTATAAAAATGCAACGAAGGCTTAATCCTAATATGAAAGAAGTAGTGAAGAATGAAGTCATTAAGCTTCTAGATAATGGAATCATTTATCCTATTTTTGACAGCAAATGGGTAAGTCCTACCCAAGTTCCTAAAAAATCTAGAGTTACTGTGATAACAAATGAGAAGAATGAGTTAATTCCAACTAGGACTATTACTGGTTGGTGCATGTGCATTGACTATAGGAAACTTAATTCAATGACTAGAAAAGATCATTTTCCCTTACCTTTCATGGATCAAATTCTAGAAAGAGTTGCAGTTCATGAATTTTATTGTTTTCTAGATGGTTATTCAGGTTACAACCAAATTGAAATTGCATTTGAAGATCAAGAGAAAACTACTTTCACATGTCCATTTGGTACGTTTGCATATTGAAGGATGCCTTTTGGATTATGAAATGCAACAACACGTTTCAAAGATGCATGCATAGCATATTCAGTGATATGGTTGAATGTTTTCTTGAAATTTTTATGGATGATTTTTCTGTTTTTGGTGATTCATTTGATGATTGTTTAAATAACTTGGAAAAGGTTTTGAACAGGTGTGAAGAGAAGAATCTTGTGCTGAATTGGGAAAAATGTCATTTTATGGTAACAAACGGCATTGTACTTGGTCACATTGTTTCATCAATAGGAATTGAGGTAGACAAATCTAAAATTGAGTTAACTGCCAACTTGCCAACACCAAAATTTGTTAAAAATGTTAGATCATTCTTAGGACATGCTGGTTTTTATAGAAGGTTTATCAAAGATTTTAGTGTAATATCTAAGTCATTGTGTAACTTTCTAACAAAGGATAATGTTTTTGAATGGACTGAATATTATAAAGAAGCTTTTGTTAAACTTAAAAACTTGCTTACTTCTGCTCTTGTAATTCAACCTCCTGATTGATCATTACCTTTTGAAATAATGTGTGATGCTAGTGATTATGTCGTGGGTGATGTTTTAGGACAAAGAAAAGATAAGAAATGTAACTCCCGAGTAAATTCCTATATTTTTTACTTACAAAAAAGGGGGGGCAAATAATTAAATATATATATATATAGAAGTTAATCGAGTGGTAATTATTATCTAATAATGTGAATGTGGGACAAGGATTAAATTGAATAAGTCAAACTTTTGGGCCAAATGGTTTTAAAACAAAACAAGGAAGGATTTAAATGAAAAGGGGGGGCGGACTTGTAAATATATAAACAAGTGGGGAGTGGAATTTTAAGGGGAGAGTGGCCAGCCATGTTAGGGCTTGAGAGGGAGAAGAATTGAGTGAAATGTATCAAAGTTCATCCAAAATAAATTCATAAAAATAAAAAAGAAAGGAGATATAATTAGTGATTAAAGTTTATTAGGAAGGGTTTGAACAAGAAAATCTCAAAAGGGGAACAAAAGCTTTTTTATTAAAGAGGGGAGGCATTGAGAGGAAAATAAGGGGGGAAGGAGGAAAGAAATTTGTGTGGTGATTTCAAGCTTTCCATCTCTTATTTCTTTGAATTAAAAGGTAACAAATCTTTTCCTCTCAATTAAATTGATATATTTAGTATGTTAAGATTTTATTCAATTGTATTAGTGTATAATTATGGTATGAGTTGTGAGGTTGAATGGGTTAATTTATGAAATTATGATGAATTAATGTTTTAATAAATAAAATAATAGTGGGTAATGTTTCAATTTGTGAAATTGAAGAAAAAAATAATTATGGGTTCTTTGGAGGAGATGTTTCAGCCTGAAGAAAGAAAATGAATGAAAATGTTGGATCGATAATTAATTATTGAGTTATGTGATAATATTGATGATGAAGGAGTTATATTAGTGATGAGTTAATATTGTTGAGTGATAATTAAATGAGTTATGGGGTAATATCGATGATCAATGAATTATATTAGTGATGAGTTAATATTGTTGAGTGATAATTAAATGAGTTATGTGATAATATTGATGATGAAGGAATTATATTAGTGATGAGTTAATATTGTTGAGTGATAATTAAATGAGTTATGTGGTAATATTAATGATGAAGGAATTATGTTAGTGATAAGTTAATATTGTTGTTTGATAGTTAAATGAGTTATGTGCTAATATTGATGATGAAGAGATTATATTAGTGATGAGTTAATATTGTTGAGTGATAATTAAATGAGTCATGTGGTAATATTAATGATGAAGAAATTATGTTAGTGATGAGTTGATATTGTTGTTGAAAATTAAATGAATTATGTGGTGATATGTTGATGAAGTAATTAAATTAACAATGAGTTGTTTTGCTAATTTGATAAGTAAAGTGGTTTTGTGGTGATGTTGTTGATGAAATAATTAAATTGATGACAAGTTGATTTTGTTGAAATAAAATTTAATTGGTAATGAAATGAACCTGCAGGAGTGGACAAGGCTACATGAACCACTCAACAAACAGGTTCAGCTAGTAGGACGCAAACACCACGTAGGTGTTTAATAACTTGAATATTTTTTTTTCTTTCTCTGAACTTTAGATATTTAAATTTTCTCTCGATCAATGAAATGTTTTGTGGAATGCTGGTAGATTTTCCCATGATAATTTATTTTGAAAATGGAAGACTTGTGAGCCAGTTATCCTAGAATAGAACTGGTGCCCTGTGAATGGGCAGCTTGTGAACCAGCTATCCTGGTATGGTACTGGTGCCCTGTGAATGGGCAGCTGGCAGGCCAGCTGTGCTGGTATGGAACTGAAGTTCTATGATGTGGACAAGTTTGAATTTTGGATTATTGATTTGTGAATGGTACTTGAAGATGATAGTAAATATGGGAATTTTGTGAGTAACTAATGTATATATTTATATGTTAATGCAAATGTAAATGCTCTAATTGACCATGATTATCTTTTAAATCATTATGCAAGTTCATCTCAATACCGCGCTTCCTAGTAGTTTTAGAGTTCACTTCTATTACCAGTAAATCTTTTGGATATGTAAATTGTTGATAATAACATTACTATCTATATATTTTGAAGATTATAATGTTGTGTATGTATGAATTTAAATGGATTAACTTATTTAACTTGTACTTTGTTGTGTAAATATTTTCTAATTATAATGTTGATATATATATAAACATGTAGTTAATATTATTTATGATAAACAATACTTAAAAGATTATATATGATTGAAGGAAGTATCTTAAGTCTATAATCTATGGTTTGTGTATCATGGTTAAGATAACTCTTTCTTAATTTTAGCAAAATAATTATTCGTTGAGTTGATATGTTTGAGAACGTGAAATATTGTTGATTAAGATATGTTGGAGTATAATAAGAATATTAAATTGTGGAAATGGTTGATTAGGGACTGATGTTGATTTGTCAATAACTTGGGATAGGCTAAATTAAGGGAAACCCTGTCGAAATTTTTTGAAAAAAAAATATCATGAATTTTCAAAATATATTGCTGGAAAATTTTGGGGTTGTTACAAGAAACCCCATGTGATTTACTATGCCAGTAAAACTTTAAATAGTGCTTAAATGAATTACACTACCACTGAAAAGAAATTACTTGCAGTAGTGTTTGCATGTGAAAAATTCAAATCTTATCTTGTTGGCTCACCTGTTGTTGTTTTTAGCGATCATGCAGCATTGAAATATCTTCTTTCTAAGAAGAATTCTAAGGCTAGATTGGTGCGGTGGATTTTGTAACTTCAAGAATTTGATATCACAATCAAGGACAAGAAAGGCACTGAAAATGTTGTCATGGATCATTTGTCAAGATTGACAATAGATTCCACATCTGACATCACACAAATCAATGATTACTTTCCTAATGAATCTTTACTTTCTATTTCTGCAATGCCTTGGTTTGCTAATATTGTTAATTTTCTTGTTTCAGAACATTTGCCAGCTCATTAGAGTACGCAAGACAAAAGAAAGTTCTTGAACGAAGTGAAAAACTTTTATTGGGATGACCCTTACTTATTCAAATATTGTCTTGATCAAATATTTTGAAGATGCATTAGCGATAATGAGGTAAGTAATGTCATTAAATTTTGTCATTCTGAGGCATGTGGGGGTCATTTCTCATCAAAGAAGACAACTGCAAAAATCTTACAATGTGGATTTTATTGGCCCACCTTGTTCAAAGACACGCATGCATTCTACAAAACTTGTGAAAATTGTCAAAAGTTAGGATCTATTTCAAAACATCACATGGTGCCTTTAAATCCTATTCTTGTCATTGAAATCTTTGACTGTTGGGGTATAGATTTTATGGGTCAATTTCCTCCATCATTTGATTTTTTGTACATATTAGTCGTAGTAGACTATGTTTCAAAATGGATAGAGGCAATTCCAAGTCGAAACAATGATCATAAAATAATGATCAATTTTTTGAAAGAAAATATTTTGAGTCGATTTGGAATCCCTCGGGCCATGATAAGTAATGGTGGAACACATTTCTGTAACAAGCTATTTGAGTCTTTAATGAAGAAATATGAAATCACACACAAAGTTGCTACCCCTTATCACCCCAGACAAACGAACAAGTAAAACTTGCTAATAGGGAGATCAAACAAATCTTGGAAAAAATAGTGAACCCTAATCAGAAGGACTGATCTTTAAGACTTAATGATACACTTTGCGCTTATCGAACTGCTTTTAAAACATCATTAGTTATGTCACCTTATAGGTTGGTTTATGGAAAACCTTGTCACTTGCTTGTGAAACTTGAACATAAAGCTTATTGGGCTATTAAAGCTTTCAATTCAAACTTGGATGATGCTAGCCAGCTGCGTAAGTTACAAATAAATGAGCTTGAGGAAATAAGAAATGATGCATATAAGAATTTAAAAATTCATAAAGCAAGAATCAAAGAGTTTCATGACAAGAGAATCTTGAGAAAAACATTTGATGTTGGTCAAAAAGTTTTGCTTTATAATTCTCAACTCCATTTATTTCCTGGAAAGCTAAGATCAAGATGGAGCGGTCCATTTATTGTGAAACATGTGTATCCTTATGGGGCCTTTGATATTGAGAATCCAAAGAATGACAATGTTTTTAAGGTAAATGGACATCATTTGAAAGCTTACTTTGATAATTTTCCTAGTGAAAATGAATCCATTGGTTTGAATGATCCTATATATAAAGGTTGATTATTTTGTTTTTCTCACATTGTTTTTGTGTTTCTTTTTGGTGTGACTCTTGTTTTGCTAGTCTTTCTCCAACCCCGGTCAAATGGCGGATAACGGTACTCCGTGACTCTTAAGTCGGTTCTTTCAGTTTGCCATGATAACTGATATCTGTGTATATATTTGTTCAATTCCTTGTTCCTTCTCTTTTCTTTGCATCTCTTTTCTACTTCTCATCTAAAAAAATGGACATCACTCTTGAAAAATTGAAAAAATATTTTCCCGCTTTGCCTAAAAAATGCAATTATAAAATTTACCGTGTTAGGTGTGAAAGATTAAGGTTGTTAATGAACTAGGAAATTCCTGAAGATATTCGTTGGATGATTGAAGCAAAAGTCCGATTATCAGGTAAGTCTTCCAATACTTTTATTTCATACATGTCTAGGACAGGTTAAAGCACTTTTGCAAAGAAACGTCTTGAAAAATGATTGAAAGTCTATCACCGATGTGCCAGATGGACTTCTAATGCAAAATGTTGTTCTTTAGGAATGGTATCTATAAACCGTGGAGATAAAATACAATTCATTAAGAATGGCCTGAGTAAGGAGTCTTCACATAATCTTCTATTAACTCTTAAGACGCATCCTAATGGTGATGCGCATCGTGCAATTCATGATTTATGGCCTCATTTTCATAAAGAACATGATCGACTTAGTCTTGGGAATCTGACTAAAAAAAACCTTATTTGTCAGTTTTTAAGAAAACTAAATAAGAAGCCTATCTCCGACCCATAGAGGGCGTTTAAGCTGTTCTTGGACGTAAACCAAGGGAAGATGTGAGCCACAATCACAACTACCTGTACATACACATGTTTTTCCAAAAAAGAAAAAAAAGGAAGAGAGCCCAGCAGGCCTACACGTAGGTAGTATGAT
>Ga0325404_1004555_pt1 | contig 14706 bp, 7 predicted proteins | sample PopdelMetagenome_18_FD_205664 | JGI IMG/M metagenome (GOLD analysis project Ga0325404, IMG submission 205664) | Populus deltoides microbial communities from Bellville, Georgia, United States - Xylem-Control-R1 | ecosystem: Host-associated > Plants > Phyllosphere > Stem > Wood/Secondary xylem... | reverse complement strand
CTCACGTTGTAGTTGGTTTCCCTGACAGTAATAATTTACGACGTTGTAGTAAAGGAAGATGGTCAAGCTCGTTGGACCAATCACCAATGTCATTGAGTTCTTGCTCGGATTTTGTGGAAATTACTTTGGAACCATTCAATTGCGCCATTTTTTTCTTCTTTTTTGAGCTTCTCATTCACTCACATAATCCACTTCCATGAAGCCAAGACTGTCTCTTTATCTACGAAATTTAAATAAAATGGATAACAAGAGAAATGATTTCATTTCTTAATTAGCGTTTTGTGTTTCGGTTTTGGTTTGGGAAATTAGGGGTTTTGTATTCTAGGGTTTTTGAAATATTGAAATGGGGGGGTGTTTGGGGGAGCTAAATGGCGCGAGGGAAGAAAAAAGACTAGGGGGAAAAATGGAACAAATGTGGGACTGGAATTGAATTGAATTCCACGATTTGACACGCTTCTAAACAATTCTTTTCTAGCTTTAAAAGAAGGAGAGGATAAGAGGTAAAAAGGTTAAATTATTTTTTATCCCTTTAACATTTTGATTTTGTTAATTCCATCTCTTAACAATTTAATTTGTTAATATGACCCTTGTATTTCATGATTGTTGTTAATATAAACTTTTCATCTCCGTGTTATATATATATTCTGGTATGCCCAAATCATCCTTTGAATTTGGAAATTTAATGTTAGGGTTAGGATTTAGAAAATAAAGGAGAAAAGGTCGATAGTGGTGGCTATTTTTTTTTTAATGGTAAAATTTAAATTTTTATAATATGAGGGCTCTTTTAATCATTAAATAAAAAATAATGACATTTGTATAAACAATTAGATTTTTTGTTGACTTTTTTTTTTTTAGAGATAATGTTAAGTGATAGGGTATATATAAATGTAATTTTTTTTAATTACAGTGGTTTATTACAATTTGATCCTTTTTTATATATCTTTTGATTTTTCTTAACATGGGGTAAAAAATTGACTCGACTACTCATTCTGTTTTTGTTCGGGTGTATTAAAAAATGTGATATAAATTATATTTTTTTAAATTTTAAATTTTTTTATTTAAAATATTTTTAAATTATTTTAATGTGATGATATTAAAAATAATTTTTTAAAAATAAAATAATTTTATTTTAATATATTTTTAAATAAAAAATATTTTAAACCACTATCATTTACGATTAACGAAGCTATTAGATATACAATCCAACCATGCCTGCTTATTTAACCCCAATTAATTGCTACATGCGACAATTTAACTTTACTTCAAAGTTGATTCCAAGATATTTTAGGGTATGATTGGATTAATTTCTCATAATATAAAAGAAAGAGAAACGAGACAGAAGTAATATGTCTATATATAAAAAATATCCCAAAAATATATTTATTTAATATCATCATCTTTATCTTTTTAAACAAATACATTCTTTTTTTTTTTTTTTGTATCTAGTAATTCTATTGTAAAACACAAACCTCCCTCGACCTAAGAGATTCCATCTAATTTTATTGATTTCTTAATGAAAATTCTATCTTTTTTGTTAAAAAAAAAATTCAGATATAAGAGAAGAAAAAAAATGTTTGACTAGATTTTTTTTATTTAATTTCCTTTAAATTCTATTTACTTAGAAGGAAATACAACAAAAACATTTTTTTTTTTGGGTTTTTGCAAAATAAAATAAAACAAAATAAAAATAATCCAATAAAAAAAACACATAAATTATCTTCCCCTGCAACAACAAAATCAACGAAGTAGTTCTTTACTCCAGCAAGCTGACAGATACCAGATACAGTCGGCGAAGGTTGCTTTATCCTCTCTCTCACTTTACTTCCCTTCGTTCTCCCATTTCCTTCCCTTCCCCCTCAAGAGACAAAGGATTTATAGTCTAAAAATCTCTCCTTTCAAGATAAAATCTCTACTTTTCTCCAAATGGGTCTCTTTGATTCCCTTCTAAACTGGCTCAGGAGGTAAATTTCCCTCACTTTTTTTTTTTAATTTTTTGGTTTTTCTTTTTTATTTTTTTGGTTGTGTTTGCTCTTTTAGTTTTGTTTGGATGATGAGAATGTTTTGGAAAAGATGTGATGTTATTTATCATATATGCTGATTAATTGAACTAGATTTAATTTGTTAAGTTGCTGCTCGGCTGTAGCTTAATTAGTATGTTCGATATCAATTTGTTTTGTTAATGATTTTGAGGTGATAAAGTTTAAATATTGATAGTCGAAAAGTATACTAGGTTAAGAAATAATGTAAGCAACATAAAATTATTCAAAGGGAAAAGAAAATTGTGGACATAATTTGTATGTTTGTGATGGGATGATATGTGGATTGTAAACTTGACTATATTCGTTTTAGCTCTCCCAAGATTAATATTCGAGAGACATGAATTAGTCATGAGGAGTATTTCGTTGCATAGTTTCTTTTATGCGTTTCGTTTAGTTCATGTATGCAAGATTTTCATGATAAAAGAGGAGCTTTTGGAAATGGGTTATCTTTAAGCAGTGCCTAGATGTTGATAGAGAATACACATGAACAAAAAGAGTAAAGTAATGTTGTTGTGGAAAATTGGATTAATATAAACAAATAAAGGATTTGAGCTTTGTGCTTAAGCATATAAAAGGGAATTATATATATATATAAACCAGATGCCATATAATGGGAATAATTTTGCATAATTTGCTGAATATGAAGGAAAGAGATGTACCCTTTCACGTAGTATTACTTCATGAATTAGGCGTAGAAAGTCATCGCATCATAGAGTTTCGGCTGTTGTTCAAATGGGTAGGTGTTGTTGCTCTGTGGTTAATGACCTTGGACTTATCAAGGCAATAAAGAATAGCTTCTCTGAAGATTAAACATATTTATAAAAATACTGCACGACTGTGGTGGAGTTAAAATCTGTATAATTTTCTGTGAGAATGTCATTGCTTGTCTTGCATATGATTAGATTACCGTCTCATGAACCTGACCAAAACTGGCAGCCATTGTATGAAGAGGATGGTGGGGGGTTCATTTCTGTTCGTTTCTGGTTCTCTGATACTTATTCTGTAGGCAATAGTAGTAGAAATGATCTTTTTGATTGATGTCATAGAACATTTTTGGCTTAGAAAGAGCCGAACAGCTTCCCTAGTATGGGAAAGCAACTGTGGTCAAATGGTTATTTGATGAACTTCTGGAAAGTTGGTTCACATTCTCTTGGAATGTTGTTGACTTATTCAATTGTGCACAACTTTTTTTTACTCTTAATGTTATTTTTAATCTGTTTGTCTAATAACTGTAATAACCAATGCACATTACTTCTTTCCATTGATTTTGCCTTCTGCTTCTGACATTTTATCAGCTTATTCTTTAAACAAGAAATGGAGCTATCCCTAGTAGGCCTTCAGAATGCTGGAAAGACATCTCTTGTTAATTCCATTGCTGTAAGTTGACACATACCAGGCACATATTTACGGGTTTTAGTGAGTGGCTCCCTTTTAACATTTTTCCTTTTATGTTTACCAGACAGGTGGCTACAGTGAGGACATGATTCCAACTGTAGGTATCTTTTCCTTGAACAAATTCCAAATAAAGCATTTGGTGATGTTTAAAAGATAGACTTTTCATACTATGAAAACCAGGTTGGATTCAACATGCGAAAAGTTACAAAAGGCAATGTGACGATAAAGCTCTGGGATCTTGGAGGGCAGCGGAGGTTTCGTACAATGTGGGAGCGTTATTGTCGTGGAGTCTCTGCGATTCTGTAATACCACCCATTCGCATATTCATCTTTGTTATGCCATTATCACTTCTCTTTATTTTTATTTTATTAGAATGCACTACCTATTAGGAACTAGCAAGAAACACTATCTTTTAGTTCCAGGATGATAAGTCGGAGTCATACCAGACCTTGTAATCCGCATCTATCATCGAAATTTTCCATGAAAACCCTGGTTAACTCTTCCCTTGATCTTCGAACTGGTTTTTTTTAAGGCTACTGAATCTTTTGCCCCAATAGAGCTTTGGCTTTTGTTAGCTCAATCGATGATGTTGTTTGAAATAGGTATGGGTATAGGCTATATTTGGCTTTTCTCAATGTCTATAGTAAAGTACCCATAAAGCCAAAACTTTTATTTTTCTTTGTTGACCGTGCGGCGCCCACACACATCCACATATTTAACTGCATGTGAAGGAGGTCTTTTACACTTCTCTTTTCCCACAGGAAAAGAAAAGTACTGATAATAGAACACATACCTTGTCACATCCGAAATGCTCTCTCTTGCTGCATAGGAAAGCATCAATCGCCAAAAGAGAGAAGAAATGCTAACATACTGAATGAATACCTAGTCATACAGTTTATTGTTATGCAAGAAATTTCATTTTCTCAAATTAAATAATGCATTAAGAAGTCATGTTACTTTTGGTAATGGAAAATAAGGGAAGATGACAATAAATTTTTTTAACTTGGAATAGTTGTCCCAATCCTTATTCTTGCAGATTCCCTGTTTTCTTTTTATATTGCCTTCACTCTAGTTAGCTAAAGCATTATTGGATGATATCCGCTGTTGTTTTCTCCTTGGTGTCTGTTTAATGGACTAACTCTTTTGTTTTCCATCTGGATTGATGCAAAGACAGATATGTAGTTGATGCAGCTGACAGGGACAGCGTTCCCCTATCTAGAAGTGAGTTACATGACCTCCTAACCAAACCTTCCTTAAGCGGAATCCCTTTGCTTGTCGTTGGCAACAAAATTGACAAGCCAGAAGCTTTTTCCAAGCAAGCTTTGGTGGATCAGCTGTGAGTTTAGTCCTACTATATGATGTAGATTTTGTTTCAAATTTTTCCCTCAAGAATTAAAGGTAGACATTTTTTTCTTATTTGTATTTTGTTGGACGGTTTCAGAGGTCTTGAATCAATCACAGATAGAGAGGTTTGCTGCCATATGATCTCATGCAAGGACTCCACAAACATAGACATTGTCATTGATTGGCTTATCAAGCACTCAAAAACAGCAACAGGATCTGTAGCTTGACTTTCTCCTAGTTGATGGTTTCTTTTACAATAAAAAAGGTTAAGAACTAAGCCTAGAAGCACAGAGTAGGCAATACAAATTCTTCCTGGTGGAATTTGTTTGTTGGTTTTTAGATCCCGGGTTTCATTCCAAATGTTTTGTTTTTTACACTGTACAGTACCATAATGCTTGCAGCGAGTTGTTTGTGCATTTTCTATTAACCTATTTCCTCGTGTATTTATATCATAGGAATTTGAGCCTGTCTGCTTATTTTGCAAGTTTTCTTGTATTTGTAATGTTTACTACTGTGCTTATATTGATAAAAGTTACGATGATCAATTTCCAAATGAAACCAAAGCAGCATTTTTACTGGGAGGACAAAGGGATTGTGTCATTTAAGCTTCTGTGTTTCATGTTTTATTGGAGGTTTGCAGAAAGGTGCAATTAAAATAATTTTCCAACACTCTTTTTGGAGGTAGGGGCATGGAATTCCTTTTCCTTTCTGCTTTTCTTCTAGCCTCAAGGAAATGCCTAGCTGATAACAGTCGTGATCTCCAACTCCCCGGACAGCTAAGAACACCCTCAATAATTGCAACTCAATGTCTTAATTTATGTCTGTAAACCTAGATGCTGAATGGTGACCTGGATTGCAAAGGCAGAAAGATCTTTCCAGGGGTAAACAGGCAATGGTGTCAGCTAATGTGCAGACAGCAGAAAACTTAGCTGGATTGAAGAAGTCTAGTAGCTAGAGGGCCTTGTTCTAGAGTCAGTAATGGGGCTGTCATTGACCAAATAGGGTTTCTTTTTTCCTTATATTGGTTAATAGTTTATTAATAATTGCAAATAATGCAACCCAGACGACAGTTGGATGTGCCAACGACATCCTACTACCGTCACTAGATTAGCACTCTTAATAATCGAACTGCCACCACATTAGGACATGTACAAATCATGGCTGCCACTCTGCATTGAAGACCTTGGTGCCTGCAGATGGTAGACAAGAGCAGTGGGAGTTACGTTAATGGTAAGCATCGAACATTTTCTCTTCTTCGAGATTTGTCAACGAATAATTACAACAATATTGAAAGATCCCATGCCATTTCACCATGCAATACTAGCTCCTTGTGGCTATTCCAATTTCCACTCGATTCCCATTAAAACAAAGGGAGAAGATACTAAACTAACATTGAAAGCTAATATTGCTGTGTCGTATAGATTGTTTCCACGTTAATTCTAGTTCATATAGGACATGTAAGGTAGGATCACTTTCTTGAGTGATCTCTAAGGTTGAATGATTGGTTTCGGTGGTGTGTATCTCAGACAAGACAGTCTTAGAGAGAATCAACAAAGATCTCGAGTTAGCATCAACAAAAATATGTTAGTCCTAGGTCAAGTCTTTTCCCTTACATGCCTATACGGATTTGGTTCATCCTTTCTTTTGTTGGGTCATTTTCTGCTTTATAGCACTGGATTTCATTTTCTAAAGAACTTTCTTGACAGAAATACTGGATTTCATTTTCAAATCAACAACCTTAACTATTGTTAATTTAGATAGACAACAAGGCAATGATTAATTTTCATGGACAACACTTGGATTCAAAGAATGATGCCAAGGATAATTGTGTTTACGGCAACCGCTCTGCAAATTTATGAATCTCTACAATGCATGTGAACATATATGACTGAAATGTGAAAAACTCATATTTATAGCTATTAAACCCACATGAGTCAACTTGGCACAAGTCCGAAGTAATGGGTTTAACCCAAGTTAATATATATATATATATATATATATATATATATATATATATTAAAAAATCAAAATAATATTATTTAAATTTTTTTAATCAATTAAGTTTTCATTAAGTTGACCGAGTGATATAATCGGACCAGTAGAAAATAAAAGTTCTGAATAGTTAAGGAATTTACCACAACTAGATGAAGATATTTTATAAACAAACTATATATATAGATGATCTAATAAATATTTTTGTGAACTAGAGAAAATGAGCTAGGTCTAAGAAGATATCTGTTCACGTCAAATCAATATAATAACTAAAATAAACTATAACTTTTGATATGATTGTTAAATTAAGTTTAAAAAATTTTCAAGATCTAATTTTATAAAAGATTGTTTTTTCGGTCCATCTGCTACACGGAACTCCTTAAATTAGGTTATGAAGATCATGTTTGGTTTTGTTTTGTTATTTTTCCTGATTTTTTTTTATTTTATGATTTTTAGTTGCAAAGGTTTAACTCATGGTGCTTATCTTTTCTTATACTAGAATCTAAAATTTAACAAAAATCATTTTCAAAAATTGTAAAAGCTATTAGTTTCTTTGTATCAAAGCAACGACATCTGACCTAACATATTAACTCAACCATGGATATCATATTGTCTTAACTTAGCATTTAATGGTACCAGAAAGAGAAGGGTGATATGGATCTGAGCTAAATCACAAACCCCACATGGTCCCACTCTTGAACAAAATTAGATCTGAGCTCATACAACTCAGTTTGAACAAATTAGATTTGTAGCCGAAGCAATAGTGCAGTTTCAAAGGGGACTTTATTAGGTTAAGCAACGTCATACAACTCAGTTTCAACAAATTGTACCTGATCCACTAGAAGCAAAGAAACTGGATTATTTAAATTTGTTTGAAGACAATATATAGCTGTAGCGCTGTCCATTTGCTGGAAAAGAATAGGAAATGCTTGAGTCTCCCGATGTATGTTTCTCAAAAAGGAAAAAAAGAAGCAGCCAATTCTCTGTGAAAGTACTCGAGAAAGAGTAAAGAAAAGGAGCATGCATCTTTGAATTTTGAAAGAAAGTTGAAGAACTCCAGGAGTAAGTGGCCTCTTTTAGTCAAATCATTGGTTCAACGTTATAAAACCTTTTCCAACTAATAATGGATTGGGAGATGCAAAAGCATGGAGAACAGAAGAAGATTAAATCATATCCCATGAGGAAGCATGCCATATTGTTGATTGCCAAGAAATAATTATAGAATGTGACCATTATCCTAAGCATGAACCGAGCAAGTGCCATACTGAATTATGAAGAGATTTTGTTGGAACTAGTCACCGTCAAGAGAGAGGGGCAAAAGCCACATCTTCCGAATGTAGTCAAGGGCTGTTTCGCATTTACATCAGTGGCAAGAAATCTCTGTAACCTCAAGTAGGATGTTTCTGTCTTGATCGATATGTCACAATGAGAAAGGCAAGACTAAGTCTTTGTCCAAATCAAACCATGAATGGACATGACCCTTAATTGATGATCAGATTGACATAGCACCTGCCTCTCAAATCATGATTGTTTATTGCATAATAATACCTTGATTATTCAGCTCCTCTGAAAAGTGCCTATAAAAAACAAATAAGGCCAACATTCATGCTTTTAAATCTAACAGAATCTCACGTACCAAAAGCTTAACATTCATGACCAAAAGCTTACAAAGGAAAAGCACCAAAGTAAAAGATGCTAAAAGAATTACAGGATCATGTACTCAACTGAAAGAACTTGCTAGTTATTCACACTTACACACAGCCAAGTACAAATATTAATAGTGTTGGAGTTCTCCTATGAAATACGACATGAAAGGTAAAACAAAATGCAGAAGTAAACTGCAGCTACGAAAACAGGTAAAGGAAAATGGACAGAAGGAATGGAAAAGGAAGAGTTCATAAATGAAATGAACCCGAGAATAAACAAACAAATGAAGTGCTACATTAAACAATGTATGAAACACCAGGAAACATTGACAGATTGCTGATGTTTCTTTGTCCTTTGAGAAGATGGTGGTGCATCTGAATCAACTCAACAAGTATGTTAAGAGGGCTTGTCATCTACAATGTCATGTTCTTGAGAGCTAGAGCGGCAAAAGTCCTCAATCTGGCTTCTCACCTTGGACATTGAAGGGCGGTTATCAGGATATTGGGCAGCGCAATCGATTGCGAGCTGTAAGAGCTGAACCATATCTTCCTCTACAGTCTGATATCGAAGAAGCTCTAGATCAAACACCTCAGCAGTCCATTCTTCTTTGACAACAGATTGGACCCATCTTGGAAGGTCTACACCCTCATCATTCAATTGTGAATGTGTTGGAGCCTTTCCAGTGAGCAATTCCAACAGCAATATACCGAAGCTGTAGACATCAGCTTTTTGGGATACTTTACGAGCATCTGTCACTTCTGGTGCACGATAGCCATCGATACGGTTGGGAGTGGGTGTAAGACCTGCAAGATGTGCAAGGCCGAAGTCCGAGACGCGGGCTTCAAGTGAAGTAGTAAGGAGGATATTTGATGACTTGATGTTTCCATGAGAGCTTGCAGGGCCTTGAGAGTGGATGTATGCAATTCCTCTGGCAGCTCCAAGGGCAATGCCAGACCTTGTCTCCCAATTCAATGGAGTCCTGCCAGACCCTTTATTTCCTGCAGTTGAAACCGAGTGTAAATAAGAAACAAAACCAACGTTCCAAAAGCTATCTTAATCTCCTGTGCTCAATGAATCTCAACATAATCCAATGATTCATCCAAATCATGCCAACGCTAATATTTAGACACAAAACCATGATTGAATAAATTCAAAAGACCAGCATGCAACTGCAAACTGCAGTTGTCTAGATATAACTATTCCCTCAAGGCAGTTTGAGAGGACTTTAATTGTTAGCTATCCAATGAGACATGATTTCTACCAAATAAAGGCAGCTTAATAGTGAAAAATATGATCTATTTCAGGTGAGGCAAAAACTGAAGTTCAAAACCATGTGTTCATGATTTTAAATTACATGTGGTAAATCTCTGCAAAAGTTTCGAGGTTTCCAGTAGTATGCCGAATTATCAACAAAATTATTACATTACATGAAACAAGCATGTCAGAAAACCCAAATCAAGTAATTAATTTAGAAAGATAACAGACTCATCTACTAGACATAAGAAAAATCCAACAATAAAGGTGATTAGGAAAGAAAGAACAACAATTATAACAAAAGAACCAAAAGGAATAAATCATGATGCAAAAGAAGGAAATGCTCACCATGCAAAAGCGCAGATAAGCTTCCCATGGGCATGTAATCATGAACAAGAAGCTTTTCATCCTGGCTGTAATAATAAGCCCTCAATGGAACCAAATTCTCATGATTCATCTTTCCAGCCCCTTCAATCTTCTCTCTAAATTCCTTCTCCGGTACCGTTACTTCCTTCAGCCTCTTCACAGCCACCACCAACCCCACATCCAGAGTGGCCTTATAGGCAGTGCCAAAAGTCCCCTTTCCCAGAACCTCTGCAGAAGCTTTCAACAAGTCCTCCAAACCAAATGCCCTCGCCGTGTTACCAAAGAACACCAAATTCTTAGTCCCACTACTCTTAGCTTCACTTTTCACCACCGCCACAGCATGCCCTGCGCTTACATTACCACCTTCCCCAGCCGCCTTCCCACTGGGGATCTCAACTGCTATCTCCTTTGGCAGCTCAACATCTTTAGACCCTACTGTTTTGTCTCTCTTTCGTCGACACAAGAAGATCAAGATCATTAAAAGTAACAAAAATCCAATCACACATCCAACAGCAATACCAGCAATTGCTCCACCAGACAACTTATCATCATTACCATTCCCATTTGAAGCACCATTGCAAGAAACCAAAGGCTTCCCACAAAGCAAGGTCCCTTGAAAAGAACTCAAGGGCTTGTTAGACAACTTCTGGGGAACAGGACCAGTCAAATTGTTAAAAGAAACATTGAACTGATCAAGTGGCAAATTCAAGTCAGGAATAGAACCAGTAAACTGATTCTCCTCCAAATACAAAGTATCCAGCCTAGTCAAATTATTAAAACTTGGAGAGATCACACCTGAGAAGTTATTATTAGCCAAGTTTAACCTTACCAAGTTCTGCAACCTGAACAAGAATTCAGGAATCTCCCCAGAAAAGAAGTTCCCTTGCAAATAAAGATTACGTAGAGAAACAATATTGCCTATATCAGCAGGAATTGGCCCTGAAAGTGCATTGAACCTTACAGACAGCGATTGCAAACTTGTTAAATTTCCAAGTGCAACCGGCAACCGCCCTGAAAGTCCCATGCCAGGTAACCTTAACTCAACAACTGTGCTTCTGTTTTGATCACAAAACACTCCCACCCATTGACATGGATTATCGGAAAGATTCCACAAGAGTGATCTGCCTCCAACTGCATCACGCAGAGTAACCAGAGCTGCCCTCTCTGAAGCTAGATCTGACTCCACAGTAGAAAAAGAATTCAGTGAAAGAAACACAAAGAAGGTTATCAAAAGCAAAAGGCTTGGTTTCGGCTTCATTTTTCGTGGAAAAACCAAAAATGCACCAAAAATGAAAACCAACCCAGTAGAGTTAACTAGCTGTTATTAAGTTTGTCTTTGGTTTCTTCGAGTTTAGGACAGAATCAAGAAAGTTTATATTGGGACTTGAGGGTCCTCAAAAATTGAAATGGGGTGGTATGAATTCTTGAATTTTGTTGTTGTAGCAGAGGTGAATGTGTTATGACTTCTTTTAAGTATTAGATGGTTGTGACCCCAGTGGGGGCGAGAGAGAGAGACGCAGAGACAGAGACAGACAGAACTTGTTGTTGCTGTTTACTGTTAAAAGCCAAGCCAGTGGAGGGTAGAACTCACTTCCTTTGCTGAGTTGGCCATTGTTCTAGTTTAATAAAGAGTTTCCAACAATGATACAGTGATTCTGGAATAGTGATGACGATTTGGGAGACGAAATTTGCCATACATGTTTCACCTCGGAGCCATAGTTGTTGAAACAAGTTTAACTCGTCAGGTTGGAAAATGTACGATCTGGAGCTTAATTCAATTTAGAAAAAGACTACTGTGCTGCCCACGATGCCGCGGGACAAAAAAAAAAAATTAGCGTATAAAAAATAATAGGTTAAAAAAAATTCAAGCTCAAGGTATGGCAATTTAAATATTTATAAAATAAACTAATAATAGTAAATAAATCGTTAAAAAAAAAACTACATCTGAGCTTATTTAGATTATCAAAAACAATTCGATACTTACTTAACTGAAAAAAACTAAGAAAAAAAGTCAAACTTAAAAAAAAATATCAGCTTAAAATAAATAGAAAAAAATAAGCAAACTTAGAAAAATTTCCTAAATATAATCCAATCTAAAAAATTATAACTTGTTAAATTATGGATCCGAGTTCAATCGAGAATTAAATGTTACCCGATTTAATTTTGAATGATAAAATTATTAAAAAAAATATTAATAAAAAAACTTGCAAAAGAAAATGAATAGTAAACAAACAATGGGGCTAAAATCTGACATAAAAAAATTCAATAAGAATGAAATTAAAAAAATATATATCACAAACCAAAAAAATTACAATTAAAAGAATTATGACCAAACTTGAAAGATTAAAAATTGATAAGGGGTGAATTTAAAAATTATTTCTAATATGATAGATTATTTGTAAATTAAAAAAAGATGGAGGTGAAGTAAAAAAAAAATTGTGGAGGGTTAACCCAATAGAATCAAACCAGAAAAAAAAGTTAAAAAAATAATTAAACCAAAAAAATAAAAAGAAAGTAAAAAAAAAGATAAAAAATAAAACAACTTCAATTCAGAAAAAGAGAAAAAAAACAGGGCAAACCTCTTAAATCTGGTTTAATCTCTAAAACTCGCATCCCGTAAATTTTTTTACCTAGATTCAATCAAAGAGCATAATTCTCATCCAATTTATTTTTGAATGATGAGATTGGTAGAAAAGTATTGATAAAAAACCTACAAAAGCAACAAAAAAATAAAAAATAAAATTTGATATGAAAATCTCAATGAGGATGCAATTTAATGAAAAAATAAAAAACAATCTCAGATAAAATAAATATGACCAAGTTTTAAATATTAAAAAAAATATAAGGGTGAAATTAAAAATATATGTAAAAACCAATTAAACCCAAACAAACATTCTAAATATAACTAAATCTTAAAAGCTCGCAACCTATGAAACTCTGGATCTGAGTCCTATCAAAAAGTCTATTATAAGCTAATTTAAAAATATAAATTAAAAAAACTTGTAAAAGCAAAAAAGATAACAAAAAAAAGTCTTGAATGAACTTGATAGACGACTCGGGTTAACACATTAAACACATGACATACAACAAGAAATTGGGATGTCCTTATAAATAGAAAAGAAAAAAAACTAGCAAAAAAATATTAAAAAAATAAAAGTCAATTTGAGTTAATCCTTCAAATTTACTACCTGGGTTATGAGACTGGAGTGATCCTATTAAAGGCAAACCCAAAAAACAAAGAAGTAAGATTCTTAATCAAATAAATATTAATAGATGAAATTGAGAAAAAAATCAATTAAAAAAACAAAAAAAATAGCAATTAAAAAAAGTAGGACTGAACTCGACATAAAAATTAAATTAAATTGAATTTCTAGAAAAAAATCAAATGAAATTAAATGTTCATGGATGGAATTGTACAAAACAAATCCATTAAGAATTTTTTAAAAAAATAGGAATGAGGACCAAATTTTAAAACAAATTAAAAAAATGAAATGATCAAGGATGGAATCAAAAATAAAATCTAATTAGAAACAATCAATGTAAATAAAACAATTGCAAATAAGATAATATGGACTTAATCAAAATAAAAAATAAATTGAAGGGATAATATAAATTTTTGCGTGGTCGGCACGAAATTCAAGGAAGAAAGAAAAGGAAAAGAATGAAAAAAAAGCAATTTCGGGCCAAACCACGCCGACCCATCATACATGTGCCACTCATAGAAAAAGAGAATGCCTAGATGAATCAAATAATGCAGCGAAATCACGATTACAACTGCCTGATCTAGCTGCACGGGCCACCAGGAGACGGTGTAGAAAGAGACGTATGCGAGACACGCGTTGACAACTTTTTTGTTTTTTTATGCAAAAATAAAAATATCATTATGACTAAACAATATTATCAAACAAACCACTATGAAATAATAACCAAATCTCATAAATCAAGGTTAAAAAATTTGAATTGTAAAGATAATGTAGTCATCCAATTATTCTATAAAATTTAAAAATATAAAAACACCCTTGTACAAAAAACATTAAATTATTTTATTAAAGGGTTACATTAGTGATTTTATATTAAAGGGTTAGCTAGGTTTTTTTTTTAAAAAATATAAATAAAAACTAAGTTAAATAATTGTAGATGATAAGTTGGTAAGAAAATTTTGAGATGGGTCCCACTAGCTAGTAACTAATGAAAGTAGTTAAGCTAATCTTGGAGCTTGCGTGGTTGGTACGTGGGATTTGGATGTGACTAATATGTATATATATTTAATTAAGGGAAGGTTTAAAAAAAGTTTAGGGAAATTCTTCCCTCATTTTAAGTAAATCCTAATAAAATTATATGTTGTGAAGCAAGGATTAATGATTTGTTGTTAAGAAAGAAGTTGTACTTCACATTTGTATCTCTACAGTTACTACACCGACAAATCAAATAGAAGGAAATGGCCTTGCCCTTATTTATACAATGAATAAGTTTTTAATCTATTTTTAATTTTTTTAATTTAATCTTTTAATAAAATATTACTCTCAATTTATCTATTTTTTCAGCCAAGTTAATAACATGATTTATGCATGATTTTATTTCTTTTTATATCCGAAATATCTCTTTCATCAAATCAAATTAATGAGTATGAGATGTCTTTAATGATTCCTTAAATATATATATATATATA
>Ga0325404_1004553_pt1 | contig 14709 bp, 5 predicted proteins | sample PopdelMetagenome_18_FD_205664 | JGI IMG/M metagenome (GOLD analysis project Ga0325404, IMG submission 205664) | Populus deltoides microbial communities from Bellville, Georgia, United States - Xylem-Control-R1 | ecosystem: Host-associated > Plants > Phyllosphere > Stem > Wood/Secondary xylem... | reverse complement strand
CCTACAAAACATGGGATGGGACTGCCTGCCATTTAATTTAGATTAATTAATAGTATTTTTGACTTACCAGAAAAGAAACCTTTAAATTAAATAAAGATATTTGCAACAGCAGCAGCAACAACAACAACAGAAAAAAAACAATCAATCGCGATGGCAACTGTAGGAGTGGAGAAGAAGCAACAGCAGCAAACAGAATCAACGATGACGATGATAGCGGAGGAGGGCTGCTCGGCGAAAACGGGAGCGGCGAGGCAAGGAGAGGGTTTGAAGCAGTACTATCTCCAACACATCCATGAGCTTCAGCTCCTTGTCCGCCAAAAATCCCACAATCTTAATCGCCTCGAAGCGCAACGCAATGGCCTTAATTCCAGAGGTGGGTTTTAATTCGACCCAGATTTAGTAGTTTTTTATTTTTTCTATAGATGAATAGATAGATCATAATATAGTAGTTAGGGTTTCATTATTCGATGTATTGATAGCTTAGCTAGGGTTTTTCTTATCTTCTCCACAACAACAACAACAATAATTGAAAACCAAATATTTAGGGGGAAATAACAGAATACAAGGAATCTGTACACGTCTTTTTGTAAATTATTCCTAATTTTGGGAACCTGTCCTTGTTTTGGTGATTTCGTTAGCTACTACGGTTCGTGGGATATATAAGCTTATCATTGTTTGCACGACCATTTCGGTTTTATGCTACTGGATTCGTCAACTAGATGATGGATTGCATCTGCCATTACTTAACGTACAGGTTGAATGATATTGTTAACTTTTGACATGTTTAGTCAGGATGCTTAGAGAAGAGTCGCAGCTACTTCAAGAGCCTGGGTCATATGTTGGTGAAGTTGTCAAAGTAATGGGGAAGAACAAGGTGTTAGTAAAGGTACAGTATCTGTTATTTTTGTTCAATGCAAGTCAGTATACTTTTTATTACGCCATGTCCCGGTCCGTTCTCTATTGAGTATTTTGGTGGTAAGCACTCAATGCTTTAAAAAGCATTAGAATATTGATGTGTTATTAACGTATAGATAAAACTAAGTGGCCTTTTTTTAGGTTCATCCAGAGGGGAAGTATGTTGTTGATATTGATAAAAGTATTGATATCACTAAGATCACTCCATCAACAAGGGTTGCCCTTCGCAATGACAGCTATGTTCTTCACTTGATCTTGCCAAGCAAAGTGGATCCTTTGGTCAACCTCATGAAGGTTGAAAAAGTTCCAGATTCCACCTATGACATGATCGGTGGTCTTGATCAACAAATTAAAGAGATTAAGGAGGTTTGTATAGTCATTTGTTTTTGGTTCCATCCAAGGATTTCCTTGGTCTGTGATTATAACAGCCATGTTAGGTTTTTGATTTTCTCATTGCTTCCTGTTACCTTGTCTTGACACCTTGGTAGGTCATTGAACTTCCAATCAAACACCCTGAATTGTTTGAGAGTCTTGGAATTGCTCAACCAAAGGTATTGTGTCATTAAGTTTTTTCCATCTGTTAATTCACACCTTTGGTGTACTTGGATTTTGGACTAAATGTCTCTGTCTCTTTCCCTCGTGTCATAGGGTGTTCTCCTTTATGGACCTCCTGGCACAGGAAAAACTCTACTGGCTAGGGCAGTGGCTCATCACACTGACTGTACTTTCATCAGGGTTTCTGGTTCTGAATTAGTTCAGAAATACATTGGAGAAGGCTCTAGAATGGTCAGAGAGCTTTTTGTTATGGCAAGGTCCGTCTCTTTACTTGCGTCTTGCGCTCAATTGATTACTGGTGTTTTAAGGCCATATCTTGAAGTATATATGATTAAATTCCTCCCATCTTTTATTTTCAGCTGCTGTGATAGAAGGCAGTAGGGCTCACTATTTTAATAAATAAACCATAACCAGGAAAAGGGGCCATGTTGCCAGATTAAATATGTTTGTGGCATGAGTTAAACTACAATTCTGGCATACCAGGCACAACACATTATGCCTCCATTCTAGAAAGTTGCAGCTTGGGAGAAATAAAGTTACCATTCTGATTTTGAAAACTATGATCCATTTGAAAGAAATAGTTTATCCTTTTTTTTCTAGAATTGGTCATCTCACATGCTCTATATTTTATCCTTTTTTTTTCTAGAGTTGGTCATCTCACATGCTCTACTTCTTACATTTCAAATGCTTAGTTGTAGCCTAATTTTGATCACCATTTACCTGTTCGTTTATAGCCTTATGTTATGGTGCACAAATCTGTTTGCTTATATACTCTACTTCACATTTCAAATCTTATATCTCGGTATGATTTCTGGGTTGATGGTTTTGTCACAGAGAGCATGCTCCATCAATCATTTTCATGGATGAAATTGATAGTATTGGATCCGCTCGAATGGAATCTGGCAGTGGCAATGGTGACAGTGAGGTGCAGCGTACTATGCTGGAGCTCCTCAATCAGCTGGATGGATTTGAAGCATCAAACAAGATCAAGGTACTGGAGTACCTTCAGAAGGAAGTAGATCAAATAGGGGGAAATTATGCAAGGTATTGACATAGTTATTCATGTTACTCACTACCATTTCTGGCAAACTTTTTAACAGGTTTTGATGGCTACAAATCGGATTGATATTCTGGATCAAGCTCTCCTTAGGCCAGGAAGAATTGACAGGAAGATTGAATTTCCAAATCCCAACGTGGATGTATGTATAATTTTCATTTGTTTGACTGTTTTCTTTGCTTATTTTGTTTCATAAAGAGTGATGAAATGGGAAATGAATATGCAGTCACGTTTTGATATCGTGAAAATCCATTCAAGAAGGATGAATTTAATGCGTGGGATTGATATGAAGAAGATAGCTGAGAAGATGAATGGGGCATCTGGTGCAGAGCTCAAGGTATTTTTCTCACTATATCAGTTTCTTTTATACCTCTTGCTTTTATTGTTCTGAATGCTTAAGTAATTGGAAAATTGTATATCTCCTGGAGCAATTAGGTAATATTTGGAAAGACATGACAAGGAGAATTGAAGCTCTATTTTATTTAAGTAAATGAAATAAAAAATAAAATAAACAAAGATAAGAAAGGGGATAGGGATAAATTGATCAAAAACTGTTTAACTTTGTTCCTGTGATACAAACAGTTTTCATTTCTCCAATATCTAACTACTGTTTCGGGTAATGTTTCTTTGAATGTCCTTGGTGAAAATTGGTGGGGGGGGAAGGTATTTTTATGTTTATCATGAAACAGAAAATGACTCTACAGATGTACAAGCAGCTTTGATTAAATTGTGACCATGTTTGATGCTTGCTTGCTTCTTTTTATGCTTTCACAGGCGGTGTGCACTGAGGCTGGAATGTTTGCTCTAAGAGAGAGGAGGGTCCATGTTACACAAGAAGACTTTGAGATGGCTGTAGCCAAGGTCATGAAGAAGGAGACGGAGAAGAACATGTCATTGCGGAAGCTCTGGAAATAAATCTGTTTCTGTAACTTGCTGTGTTTTCTGGTTTTTTTTTTTCCTCCTATGAAAATGTCTCAAGAATCGAATAGGGGAGCAATTTAGAGCATTGAATATTTACGCCACTGGATTTCCTGCCTGGACCTTGTCAGCACCATGCACATGATTTCTTTCACGAGATCAAGGGATGGGCATGGAATTGTTGTGTTTTGAAAGAGTTGTTCGTGTATTGTCTTTGTAATCCTGAATGCCTGATGGGAATTATTTATTTCTTCTTGATTATTGATTCTTTATATAAAATTGCTAGGAGCAAGGCCTGCATAGCTTGAGATGAGGTCTGAAATTGAGGGATAGCTTATTGGAGAAGTTCCAAGGGTAGGATTTGAATAATGTAGGACCTCCCATCTTGGGTCAAGTCTTAACAACTAGTGTTAACCTTGATGGGTTTCGGTAGCCCTGAATTGCAGAAAGTTATAGCCCTGGCGGGACTACTGTTTTCCTAGGAATGCCAGTCCTTTTGGAGGTAGTCTCTCATATTATGTGTTTCTTATTAAAAAAAATTTTAAAAGATCAAGTCAAATTAGTAAGTTGGCTTTGAAGCAAACAATTTTGTTTTATTTAAATATCATATATATTTATTTGTCAATTAACAAAATAGGATGTTATATTTTTTTGAAAGTGGAAGATGAAGTAGGTAGTCTCTCATATTATGTGTTTATTATTAAAACAAAAAAAGAAGAAGCTCCTTGACAATTTATTTTGATTTTGAAAACTCTGAAAAGACTTAAAAACAAACCATTAAAAACATAAAATACTAAAAAAAATACATCAAAATTAGCCAAGTTATTAAATTGAATGCTTAGTTTTTTTGTAAGCTATTTTTTTGTTATTGTTCAATGTTATTTTTTTATTCCTTTGAACAAACATTGATTATATGAATTTAAATACAATATTTATTAAAAAAACAATTAATTATAATTTTTTATTTATGTTTTTATTGTTAATTTATATTCACATCATATATAACTGAAAAGAAATGTTTAAATAGAAGGTGTTCACAATAATATAATGCATAAATAACTCAATCTATCCTTGTATAATTAGAAAAGTTTCCAATAAGTCCTTATATTTCTAATTCTACCTGTTCCTTTATTGTATTGTATCTGATTCTCCAAATATATATTCAGTCCATCCAAATTGATAAAATTATATTTTTCATTCTAAAATTACCCTTGAGTTATATATAAGAATAAAATAGAAAAGTTGTAAAACTCGAATATTATAATTTTTTAAAACAAAATTGATTTTTTTAGTATTAAAAATATATTATTGCATGGATCAAGGAATTTTTCAAAATAAAAAAAATGAATTATGTCAATTTGGATGGAAAATATTGACAGAGATATGTTGAAAATTTGGATACTATACAAAAATAAAATAGAAACAATTAAATTATAAGTACATATTAGAGACTTGTTCAATTATATAAGGACAAATTGAACTGTTTACCCTCATATAATCTTACGTGAAATGTTTTTAGTAATTATTATTTTTAAAAGTTATATGTGTTTATCCTAACTACTAATTATTAAAATTTGAAAGATAATTAAATTTTATGTTCCTAATTTTTTATTAAGTCTAGTTTAAATTATTTTATACGGTAAAAAAAATAAAATAAAAATATATATTTAATTATAACTATCAAAATTAATATTAAATTATTTGTGTATAAAATATGTTTATTTAATAACACAAATTTATTTATTTATAAATATAAATAGTTATAAGTTAACTATGTGACTCGCGTTTTGCCATGAGTTGGATAATTTATTTTTGAAAAAAAAATAAACATGCAAGTTTTTTCAACATGTTTTATTACAAAATAAAAATCTAATTAAAAATTAAAAAACTTATATGCATTTAATTAAATAAATCAAGAATCATTAATGCAAATAAAAAAAATGTTAACGTTTCTATTCGACTCATCTCGCTACGAGTCAAATAAGTTTTTTTTCTAACACAAAAGAATAAATATATTGGTGTAATTAACATGTTTTTTAACATCAAGTAAAAATATAATTATCAATAAAAAAATAATATTTATATATAATAAAATAAAGTAAAATTTATATATGTTAATAAAGTTATATAATCTCTCAAATTAATTTTTTAACGCAAATATTTCTACTATGAAAGAGAGTTTTATTCTAGCATAATAATAATAATAATTTGTTGAAAATCAGTAAAAATGAAAAAGTAAACTGCTTCAAATGCCATTATTTCTTAAATAATAGGTGAGTGTGACAAGAAACTATTTTATTAAATGAAAATAGCAGGTAATTTAAAAGGAACGGAAAAAAAATTAAAAAAAGAAGGTCGTGGAGGGAAGCCAATAAAAGGATGGCTAATTTGAAACAAAGAAGCAAGAAAAGCTGCACTTACAAGTGACAACCACTAATGCAAAAAATGAAACCCTTCCATTCCATCATCAAACCGATGTCCGGTTCTGGTTAATAACGTAAAACTAGCTACTTAAGGCGACCAGATCCGGCAATCATCGTTTCTTGAGTTTAAAGATGTTCCACCATACCGGGAGGGACAGAACAGAATGAAGTCTTGAGGCAAATCTATCAACCATCCAGCAAGCGATGATACTGAGCAACAAAATCCAAACCCAATAATCATCAGCTAAAGAAATTTGCTACGAGCCTTCTTTCTTTCCCTTTCCTTGTTTTGCTCTTCTTTCCTGAACCATCTCATTCCAATCTGTCACAGCAATTCATTACATAACGATAGTGACCTAAAAGCAGAAACGAAATGCTCATCAATTCACCAGAGATATTTGAAATTATAAAAAGCAACCGGAAATAATAGTTTGAGAAACGAGTAACAGTTTTCTTATTAATTTTATACTGTTACAAGTTATGGCTTTGCAAGCAAAGTGAAATGCTCCAAGCACAAGCAAAATTCTCATTCAATCAGAGAGTTTTAAATACAATAAAACGAGTTTCTTGCAATTAATACAAGAAAGGAACTTGATATCTCTACTTTTACTTCTACAAGGAAAAATAAACCCGTGGCAGCTACCCCTTACTCAAATCCGAAGAACCCACCATGGTCGTCAAAAACCCACAATTAGAGCAAAAGGCAGTAGTGCTACTCCTTAACTATCTTTCATCCTTCATGAGAACACGACACCAATTTTCTTGGCAAAGTCATCTCCATCTTCGTTTTCATATTCCTCTTCATCTATGTTTTCACCCTCTTCGTAATTGTACTCTCCTTCATCAGCCTGCTCATATTCATAATCACCATCCCTCTGATCATCACCCTCGTACTCGTGATCTTCCATTCTGTCATCAGCAATCATCCCATCTTCAGTCTCAATCTCACTTGGATTAGGTAGCTGAGAAGACTTTCCATGAACAATTTCAATGTTTTCCCCTTCTGTTCCAAGGGCATCATCACTAGCAAACTTGGATTCTTTATTTTTTAGCATCTGGCTACTGTCATCGTCCTTTAATACAGAAGAAAATCCACTTTGAGTCTCTGCAACTGCCTTGTTGTTGGAATTGCTGGTGAGGCTTTGCCTACTTTCCTTTTGATTATTGCCGTCCTCGATAACAGATGATATTCTGCTACCAGAAGCTGCAGCTCCACCCCCTCTCTTTCTCTTAAGAATCTCACTAAGAGGCATTGGCCCTTCAAATGAGAGATCAGCATCAGATGGTGGATGATCTTCCAAGTACTTCCGCTTTCCAAGGGATTGCTGCGATTTACCCTCTGCATTTTTCCCACCTCTCAGCTCTGCAAGCCTTTTAGGAGCAGCAAAATTAGTAATTTTATCATCTACTAATTCTCTTCTCACATGGGGACCTCTAAAATTTCTCCCCTCATTGTAATCCTCTTCCACCCTAGCTTTCATTCTATCCCGGAACCTCCCTTGCTGGGAAGAGATCAGGGACCTTACTGGTGACAATCTTCCCCGATTCCTGCCCCTGTCAATTTCCCTTTCTGCATGCAAGTCACCACCTTCGTTGGGAGATCCTCCTGGAAGCTTTATTCTACCACGAAGACGACTACTAATGGGGCTCTCATGTGAGAGTAAGTGATGAGAGTCCCTTCGTGAAGAACCCTGGTAACCTCGCTCCTCAACATGATTGCCTGGGACAAAATCATTACTAACAACTGATCTCAAGCCGTTAACCCTCCTTTGTTTCGATAAAAGATAACGCAAATCTGATCCTTCAATGTGCTCAGGGCTATCAGCTTTCGAGTAACCTCGCCTTTCCAGATGTGCTGGTGCCACTAGCATTCTTTCTGATGACGCCCTGTGTTGCTCCCATGCGTGCTGCCCTTGCATATGTTCATAGGGATCATAGCCTCGTGGATCACCATACCTTTCTTGGTCATCAGGCAACGAGCCATAATCAGCAGGATGGCCCCTGCCATATTCATCAACAGAGTTCAAGTTCCTCCCTTCATGACCTATTGTTCTTCCAAATTGATCTTCACCGTGGTAATAATCAGAATCCCTCAACTCATCATCCACAAGAACATCAAAACCAGGAGAGGACTCCCTCAAATACTCATCAGCATCCTTTCCATTATGGTTAACATGATCATCTGCTACCCGTGACAGATGCAACTGATTGGAACGACTTGAATTTCCATTGACCTCGGGAGGAAGATTTGATGCTTTATATCTGGGAACTTCATCCGTGCTTTTGGGTGGCACTACATTCCTTGCAACACCAGCACTGTTCCTTGCTGAAGCAATTTCAGCTTTTGACACAGGTTTAGCTACAGTGGGTGGTTCAACAGCCTTTGATAAATTCACTTGTGGAAGCTTCTGCTCTTGAGTACACTTTTGAAGGCCACCAAAAGCCTTTTTTGGAGGGTGGGCCTCAGTACCAGGGGTAAATGCCATTGTTTGAGAAACTCTATTACTGGCATGATTTGGTCCATGGGAGAAAGCACATCTGTCACCTTTCAAGCATAGTCCCTGCTGAAAGAAAATGCACAGGACTCCTTGTTTGCCTGAATTGTGAGGAGCATGTGTGGCAGCTGCAGCAGCAGCATGTGATGGCGGCAAGGAAGATCCAGCAGAGGCTGTTGTTTGGTTGCCAAACAAGCCATCAAGGGGCTGAAATGAGAGAATAGATATTAGATACTAACAAACCGGATAATCCAGCAGAGGCTGTTGTTTGGTTGCCAAACAAGCCATCAAGGGGCTGAAATGAGAGAATAGATATTAGATACTAACAAACCGGATAAAACAATTTAATCAAGACAGACTTGCAAATTTAAAAAGCTTCCCACCAGCTAAAAGAGTAATGAAACAAATCAAGCAAGAAGTGCATAACATCAAAACAAGACGAGAAAAAAAAAGACTTACTGGATGACGAAACCCACACTTGGGATTCATGCAATTGCCATTCAACCAAAAATAGCAATCCCTGGGATTAACCCTGGCATATTCACTGTGGCGATACTCGCACTCACTTCCCTGGTGAAACAAAGAACAAGGGGCTTCAGTTAAAAAAAAAAATCAACTGCTAAAGAAGGTAAAAAATCAAGAATTCACTCTTTCTAAAAACCACAGCGAGATCATAAAACATCAAGAACACTTGGTACGTCGTACACATGATATTGATTTGACAGAAAGACATAGTTAAGGGAAGAAACGTAAAGCACAATTTGCCTACTTTACCCAAAGCCTGGCAAATATTACTATTCTTGAAGTAAGTCTGAAAAATGAACGCATTTTAAAGACTATAAAAACAAACCAATTACCGAAAACACCATCACAAGAGGTTTTTTAGAAATTAGCATTCTTGGCGGAAGCCCAGCCAACAGACAACATATGAATTACCTAAAACGGATGGGTAAGAAACAAAAAACTAAAACCCACAAGGGAAATCATAATTATAGACTCAATTGAACATTGCACAGATAGATTTAAGAACACAAGACAAATCATGTGATGATCTTAAGAAGATAAGATCTAGATTGACAATTATATTCAAGAAATCGATTAGGGTTTTTCCTCAAAACCCCAAAAAAGAAACCTAAATAATATACATGTAAAGAAAAGTGAATCTGTAACCCTTATAATTAGATCCCTAAAAATCGGCAACCATTAATTGAGAAATGAAAAAAGAAAAGAAAAGGAGAAAAGCGAACCTTTTTGCAGGTTAAAGGAGAAGCAAGAAAGTAAACACAATCAGTATTCCTTTTCAAGGCTTCTTCTTCGGCGGATGTCGTTGTGGACGCAGTAGGTGTAGGTGGTTGTGGTTGGGTGGCCGCAACCATGGCGGTTCTCTTCTTCTTTGTTATTATTGTTGTTTTTTTTAGGATCAAGAGGATTGCTTGCAGATCGATAAACCAATATGCAGCAGCTCTAGTTGGGAGTGGATCGCGCGAATAATAATAAATCAAAATAAATAGAGAGTGAGAGACAGGCGATCCTCCAAGAATCCTTATTTGCAACGGGGATTGTAATTATTATTTATTATTAGAAGTAAAAGAAGAAGAGAAGAGGAAGTGTATGATATGAGAAGAGCCGCCACGATACAAAAACAGATAAAAGGGTGGGGCTTGAGAGTGAGAGGGAGATAGAAGGAAACGAGAATGTGCGCGGTGTAGTACGAGTGGTTCTTTCCGGATTATTTTTTATTTAAAATTATATTGGAATAATATTTTATTATTATTTTTAAATAATTATTTTAATATTAATATATTAAAAAATTAAAAAATTCTTCAAAAACATTTTTGAAACGGCTCTTCTTGAGAAACCAGCTTTGCCTATGCCTCTTTACTTTTCTTTTTTTATTTCTCGAGAGAGTATGGATGAGAGATGAGGTAAAAGTTGTCAAATCACTTTTTATATATATATATATATATATTACAGAAAATACAACATAAATTTAGATTTTAAGATTATAAAAAATTTTTTTAGATTAATATGTGTGTTCAAATTAGTTAACATGCACCTCGACTAATTCAATGAATCCTGAAATTAACGACCATGTATGAATTTTGAAATTAACGACCATATAAGTTTTTAGTAACCCTAAAGTTTATTAGACTCGAACTGATGACTTCTGTAGAGTAAATTCAGGACCTGATTAGTTAAACTATACTACTCAGAATTGATTATAAATAAATTTTATTTCGAAGGATTGATAGGGTGATTAAAGAAGTTTACATTTTATTTTTATTTATTAGGTTAAAATCTTGGGTTTAACTTTAAAAAAATATATTAAAATTTTCTAAATCTATCAAGAAAATATAGAGGTGTGTTTTTATATTCGTTCGAAAAAAGTTGTAGCTTCAATTAACACGTAAGTGGTTCCAAAAATACACCAAATTTACTACCATCAAACAAAAAATAAGATAAGATAGGTTGTGGTTTTACAAATTAACTTTATATAGACTGATCATCAATTGATTATTGTGTAGCGATTTTTGAAACTAGTTTTATTAAATTTTGTTCAGAGTAAATATTTTCAAGAATTCAAACGATTTAAATTATTGATGAAAAGAATATTTTTTTTAGTCTGAATCTATTTTTATTAAATTTTGTTATAATCAAAGTAAATGTTTTTAAAAACCCAAATGATTTAATTTATATATAAGAAGGTATTTTCTTTAGACTAAATTTTATTTTATTTTATAAATGCATTTCTTTTTATTTTGATAAAACACAAATATTTTATAAGTAGCATGCTTTTACAAAGAAAAACCTAGACCGGTTAAAATAAACATCAATGAGAATCTGAATAGTTTAAAGAAATGAGAAAAAAAATTAGCCAATACCCTCCTTCCTTGTTTTTTTTTCCTGATAAAAAAATATATTTTCTACTAGAATAATGATTTAAAAAAATAATTGGATGGTTTTTTAAATTTTATTGTAACAGCCCTAATTAGAAATAATTTTATCAAATAAAAAAAAAGTTTAAGGCAGGTGAGTGGACCTAAAAATCACCTACTTGGGTGGATAACATTTTGTTTTCTTTTTTTATATATAAAAAAAGTAATCACACATCATTTACTTTGATAGATAACATGTTATTGTTTTTAAAAGTGTGGTTGCGGTTGTTTTTTAAAATGTTTTTTATTTTAAAATATATTAAAATAATGTTTTTTTATTTTTAAAAAATTAATTTTGAAATCAAAAATAAAAAATTATTTAAAAAAACATCAAAAACATATTAATTTAAAACAAAATAAAAAATAAAAAAAAATAAATTTTTTCAAAAATATTTTTAAAATGCAAATACCAAACAGCTAGTCAAAAAAATTACAACTGTGTGTGTTTGGACCATACAAACTTAAATTTTCATCTGAAAACAGACAAAGATCATTACGGAAAAACTCAATAACCCCACTCATAATTCCATAAACAATTCCATTAAGTCTTCAAATATACATGAAAATTCAAATTCAAACTGGAAAAATAACTTTCCGGGCCCACATTTATTTTTTCTAGCATTATCAAAGGTGAAAACCTGTTTCTTCGAGTTCATCTCTTCTAAATGAATTTATAAACACCATAATTAAAGTTATTGATGGTCAAAATCCGATCATCCAAGAGTTTTTTCTCTCTTCAACTTTTTCGACCACCTTGTCACTTATCTCTCAAATCCAAAAATTAAAACGTGACAGGAAATAAAATTTATGACTAAAACATAATAACCCAAAAGAACAAGAACAAGGGAGTAAAATTAGAATTTGAGGGGCCGGGTAGAACTTTTTCACACCATTTTTTTGGAAAATGGCACTCATTTCTTCTCTTATAACAATAATAATTTTGATAATCAATATTTTAATTTGGTTTTTAAAACAAAGCTAGGATTGTATTTCATAAAATTAATTATTAATTTAAAAGTTGTTTATTTGAGTGGTTGCTTCTGCGTTTGAAGCAACCACAGCAAAACAAATGTTTGGTTACATTAGAAACACAATTTATTTTTGGTGGGTCCAGTAAAAATCATGTTCAAAACATAGAATTTGCCGAAGCAGCTCCAAGCTGTTTTTCTTCTTCACTGTTTATTGTTTTAAGTGAACAGTGGAATTCACTCGCACTGTTCACGTGAATAGTGCGAGTGAATTCCACTGTTCACTTAAAACAATGAATAGTCCCAGTGAAATTTAATTCACTTGCGCTGTCGTGTGAACAATATTTTATTGTACGCTCAAAAAATTATGGAAACTGTAGTTTTTGTAGGATAAATTTTGTACGTAATGGAATTGTAGATGGTTTAATAGAATAATAAAAAAATTTTTATATAAAGTATTATTTATTTTATGATATAATATTAATAATTAAATCTGCAATATTTAAATTTAAAACCATTAATATTAATATATATATATATATATATATTATTTATTTTATAACCTCAATTTAAAAAGCATTATTAACCAGACATATTAAACTACTTTTTGTTTAACCTCAATTTCAATCACAATTTTAACCAAATATGTATAAATACCAAATCAACCTCAACCAAAAATATATTTTATAAAATAACTTTTTTAAAATCACAACCACAACAACTACCATAATACCAAAAACACTAACGTAATAGGAGAATAATTTGAGTCAATAAAACAACATAAGCATAACTTCAAAAGATATAATTGAAAAAAAAAAGTAACATGACTTATTTGAAAAAAAAACTACAATTTTTAGGATATAAAAATGGTACTTCACTTCAGGTATAAACAATGAACAAACAATTTATCGAGAGAGTAAAAAAACATATTATTTTAGTTTATATGGTACTTCACTTCTTTAATAAATAAAAAAAACATTTAGGAATCATTACAAAGCTTTACTGTTTACAAAATACATCTTCTTCTTTTTTTTACTTTTTTTTTTAAATTTAATTTTATCCTAAACAATCAACTAAATTATATAAAAAATTCAAAACAATTTTCATCCAATTCAATTTTAAACTTAAACTAAGTAAGTTGTCAGTAAGAAGTTTAATAAAAAAAATTATAATATATATATATATATATATATATATTTTCATGTGATCAAACCCCAGTGCAGAGCAGATTATAAACTAGCAATACAGTATTTATATCTTTTACAACTTGATTCCTATCATGTTGCTCTCGGTCTTCTTCGCAGACTTGACTTCATACGTGGCCCCGCTGGGTCTGCTTTGGACACTCTTTTCACTTTCACTGATGATGAAACCCACACTCCCTTCCATTGACAAGCACAGCCACAGCAGAGCCTGTGGTCTTCCTCTCCTTGTATCAGAAGACTTCAGGAGGCAGAGGTCCCGGAAAAAAGGATAAGTTAGATTCATTTTAAGTGATTCTTGTTCCTGATGCTTTCTTGGTTACAAAGAAAATAACAAGAAGAATTATATATTCCATAACATTTATTTTAGCCCGCTTTTTCAAAAAAAAAAAAATTTAATTCCAAGCTTTGATTTGCATCGTGTCCTGGGACTGGATCCATGCGTTGGACTTATATATATATATATATATATATATATATATATCAATTTGTAAGAGAGCTATAATTAAGATGTAGTAACCCGATTATTTTAGCATCAGAATAGAATTGTTGGGAGCAAGCATTTCGGGATCATGGTAAAAACACGGTTTTAGAGGGTGTTTTGCGCAAAACAGATGAACGTAATTTTGTAATTTTTGTTTATTTACTAAATTATAATTCAGTAAAAAATATATTTTGTATATGTTTTTAAGATTGTTTTGATATGTTGAATTAAAAATATATATTTTTTAAAACTTATATATTATTTTAATGTATTTCTAATAAAAAACAATTTAAAAAACAATCTTTACTATTGTCATGATCACCCCCTTTAATGATAACATTCTAGTGCGGCAGTAGTTGTTTTTTAAAATGTTTTTTATTTATAAATATATAAAAATAATATTTTTTTAATATTTTTAAAATTATTTTTGATATCATTGTATTAAACTATTCTAAAAATATCAAGAATATATTAATTGTAAAAAAATATTTAGTTGTTTTCAATTAAAACATATATAAGAAAGAAATATTATTTTTGATGTGATGATTAATTTGATAAATATTAATTTAAAATAAAAAAAATATTATTTTTTAATATTTTTAAGTTGTACTCAAATCTTGAAAAGACTGGGGTTCATTCTAACAAGTACTTAATTAGTGGGTGAAAAAGCTGCTCAATGGTGCCTTGGCCTTGAAGAGTAATGATCTGATTTTGTTGGGCCAAAAAAAACAAGTGTTTGTGCCGAAGATCTGATTA
>Ga0325404_1004550_pt1 | contig 14714 bp, 5 predicted proteins | sample PopdelMetagenome_18_FD_205664 | JGI IMG/M metagenome (GOLD analysis project Ga0325404, IMG submission 205664) | Populus deltoides microbial communities from Bellville, Georgia, United States - Xylem-Control-R1 | ecosystem: Host-associated > Plants > Phyllosphere > Stem > Wood/Secondary xylem... | reverse complement strand
GGCAGCGATGGTGGAGTCATTTTGGTTTCACTTCTTTTTTTTTGGGTTTTTATATTAACCTTGCATGTCTATTGAACAACTAATCAAAAAGAAAGAAGAATGCATGAATTCAGGTTCTTGGAGGAAAGGGGCATTTTTTCTCTTTTGGCTAGCTGCCCCCTCTTCCTTTCTCTCTTTCTTTTTATATCATAGGAAACCCTAATCCCTTTTCTACAAAATAGTCCTTTCCTAAGTAGACAGTTTACATTTAAATAACTATTTTCCTAAAAAAAAAAAGAAATAGCCTTGCATAAAATCTTCAAGCTTTGAATTTTGACTTAGATGAGCTAAATTGCCGAAATAAAGACTTGGATGTCGGTTTGGAGGCTTTGGGATGTAATTTGAACTTGTTTCTTCACAAAACCTGTTTGCTAGCAGAATTCATGTGTCATCTTAGAAAAATCATATATCTCTCATATGATATCTTTTTCTACTGAAATTGGGAGGCTGATAGGTATTTGAGTCAGGAATCCAACAAAATTGAGTTTGCATCAAATGGACTCTATAACTCAAGATATTCAAGTGCGAATGGTCGAGGGTCAACATTAGCAGAATGAGAAATTTGACTTTGAAGGCTGCAATTTCCATGCTCTTTCTTTTTTTATTTTCCTTGCCATATATTTATAGAAAGGTATGGATGTTAGCTCTCTAATGCCACTGGAATCACTTCGTTTTAACCTCTAGAGCTCAACCTCTGCACAAAACATCAATTGAAGGTCAAATCTGTCAATTATCTTCAATTTACTTCTTTTTAAATCTTACATCCAAAAGTGCCTTCAAAACATAAAATAAAGAATATCAAGACATTTTATATATATATAACATAGGTAAAATACTAGGTAAATATGGGTAAAACTATCAAATAACATGATTGCATCACTTATGCTCCCTTCATTGATATCAATATGGACTTTATGGAAGGACTACCTAAATATGAAGAAAACAAGGTCATAATGGTAATGGTAGATTGGTTCAGCAAATATACATGTTGTATGGCCTTAAGTCACCCGGATACTACCCCTGGTGTTGCTAAGGTGTTTATGAACAATGTGTACAAACTACATAGGTTGCCAGCATTGATGGTTAGTAACAGGGATCCAATGTTTTTGAGAAAATTCTGGAAGGAGATGTTTAGCATTCAAGGGGTCAACCTACCCTATTCATTTGCATATCATCCACAAACTGATGGCTAGACAGAGATAATCAACAGATTTATTGAAAAATATCTTAGGTGTATGATAGAAGATTGTTCAAGTCGGTGGGTAATATGACTATCTTTAGTGGAATGGTGGTACAATACTAATTTTCATTCCACTACCAAATTAACACTTAATGAGTAACTATATAGTTTCCCTCCTCTTATACATATTCCTTATTTTTCTAAGGATTCCACAGTGGAATTAGTTGATGAAGCAGCACTAACCAGAAGGAAGGACATGATTAAAAGGGTCAGGGTTCTTTTACAAAATGCACAAAACATGATGATTCAATTAGCCAACAGAAAGAGAATTGAGAGATACTTTTGAATAGGTGACTGTTTATTTGAAGCTGGAGCTTTACAGGCATCAATCAATAATTTGCAGATTATCACAAAAACTAGCAGGTAAGTTTTTTGGGCCATACTAGGTTTATAGACAAGATTGGAAACGTCGCATATAAGCTGGAATTGCCGCCTTCAGTTGAAATCCACCTTGTTTTCCATGTGTCACAACTTAAGAAGCATATGAGAAACCAAATTGTTCAAGATACTCTACTAGTTTTGCGTCGAACACCTGACTTGTAACCACAAGCAATATTAGACAGATAAATTTCAAGGAAGAAAAACAAAGTTGCTTCTCAGTTTCTAGTTCATTGGAAGGGATTACTGTCAGCTGATGCCACCTGGGAGTTCGCGCAAATGAACTGGCATTAAATTTTCCACGGTTAAACCTTGAGGATAAGGAATCTTTTACTAGGGGAGAATTCTCAAGAGTAACTGGAGAATGAGAAGAAGAATATGTTGGTAACTTAAATTTAAATAATATGACCGTTGCGAGTCAAACCTATGTCGCGCATTGTGCATTGTTTCACTAAACATCACCGTTTCATTCAACCCTTGTTCACTGTGTGGTAGTTGGTGCTGCACACCGTTTAGCTTTACTTTTTTCTAGAAACAAGAATGAAAAAGACGAAGTTAGTTATTTCGTCTTTTCTTGGGACGATATGAGTTGTTGTATAGGTGGTTGTAACAGAATGAAATAAAGCATGGAAAATGAAAAACCAAAACGAGTAAATGGGAGAGTTGGATTCGGGTGAATCTCTCTAGCAACCTTTTAGTATTTTTATGTATAAATTTTTTATATTGATTTTGTTCTTGAATTGATTGCTGTGTTAGTGTGAAATCTTCAATTTAAATCTAGAATCCCACTGGATTCGTTGTTAACCGGTGAAATCTCCATTTCACTTGCAATAGAGGGGGAGGGCTGCGGGTAGTGAAGATCAAGAGAGAAGGGGGGGGCGATGGAGAAGGGGGAGGGTGCGTGATGCGAGCAGCAGTAAGGGTGCATTTTAGGGTTTGAGTTTTGAAGAAAACTTTATATTTATACCCTGTTAAGTTTTCTTTAATTTTTGGTTGAACTTGAACAGGTTTATTTTGATTCCAAATTTTTTTTTTTTTTTTTGGATTTCTAGTTGATTTTTCCAGGTTTTTTTTTATTTCTTCTCATTTTAATCAGTTTTTGACTCACCCTTAACCGTACAAGCATCAAGGCAAACCCAGTGACAGGTATTAGTATTACCAATAAATTAAGCAATTGATGACAGCCAAGTTTTAACGCAAGCAAAAAATAGCATAAGCCACTACAAATTACGAGCGTTAGTTGACAGCCAAGTTTTAACGCGTGCTAGTAAATAGCATAAACCACCTATGTTTCTTTTCACTCCGGCTAATGGTGCACAGCTACTCCCAACTCCTAAATAGCATAAACCACCTATGTTTCTTCACTCCGGCTAATGGTGCACAGCTACCCCCAACTCCGATTTAAATACAAGCAATTTTCCTCAACAATCATTTATCAAGGGACCAACATAAAGAATAAGTTCCTACATGACACCGGACCACTCAAAAATGTCAATTCGGGCTACAATGGATCTTTAGAGATCCAACCCCAGAGTTTTTGGGGATAAATAAACAGGAAAAGATGCTCGGTGAAACTAGATCAAAAAAAATATTAATCTGATTAAGCAAAAACACAAACGCACTAATTTCAAAATTAAAAAGAACAAATTGGTGATGTTACTGACACCATCTAGAATTAATTTCCAAGAAACCATAACCACCAAATACGTGAAACCCAAGTATATCAAACAAACAGATGAAACGTCCACTTGAAAAGGAGATATCGTGGATCCTTCCGTACTTTATTATTCTCTGCTACTAACAAAAGAACCGAGTTCCAGTCACACCCAACAGAAGTTGCTTGTTCTAGGGCTTGAGAGACAAGGCCAATCCAACCTTAGCACTCTTTTCAATTGCCTTCGTATCAACCTCCCCTGAGATTGTGAATAGAGACTTAGGGCGCCACTCATTCTGGATAAGAGCACTCACTTTCCCATAGTTGTTCAACCGAGCCTTCACTGTAGTCAGCGGGTCAAGTGCATGCTGCGTGCCAATGGTCAATATGTTTTCATTGCTTGAAAAGCTATGGGTCAGCTCCGCACCAACAGCTGTACTAGTCAATGGACTCACTGTGTGGTAGTAGGAAGCACTAAGGGTGTCTCCCTTATCATTACTGTGGGCATCAACAAAAATCACTTGCATCAGAAAAGGGGTCTTCATCAAATCAAAAATATGCACAAGCAGCAGAAATCACTCCACTTCAATATATAATCAAGACTCTAATCCTATATTCGAGTAAAAAACATTGTCCTTGATGATAAGAGAGACTAAAACTTCAATAAAAAACTCAAGAAAAATTTGTTCACTGAGCATCTTTAGCAATACTGCCATAGAAAAAAAATTCTTCACCAGCAAATGCCTTCAAAATTAGTCTTTCTCTGCATTGAATCACTACTCAAGCTTTTTAATGGGGTGGTGCCAGCAAAAGAATTCCCAAGCTGGTCTTTATATTTGTAGTGCTCAATGCTCAGTGAACATAATCATTCAAAGCAACAAGTATCCGGTTTTAGAGTAATTATCTTAAAAAACAACTACTTTCTCTGTATTGAACTACTACTCACACTGTCAGGGAAGCAATTAGGTCAGAATTCGTATAACTCAACCCTGCGTTGCATTTAGTGAAGTTCCCAGTGGCAGTATCAAATGAGAGATCAGTCCCCAGAGCAACAACATTGCTCCCAACCACACCTGAGAAGTTAACAATGGGATTGGCAGTCAACCCAAGGCTAGTACTAATTCCAGCATACTCATGCTGGTACTGGAGTTCCACCTGTTACCACAAACAATTAAATCGGATAATAGTAGCAAAAGACCTCATTAACACTGGCATAGCATTAAATACAGTAAGAAGTTCAAAATGGACAAGGCAAGCATGACCCCAAGGTTTAACTTCAACAACAAAAATTCAGACCAGCAATCAACAACCATAACAGCAAGATATGATGGTCCCATCAATGAAACAGCCAAGCAAATCAGAATGTAGAAACAATTATAAAAGACAAGATGAAGATAATCGACAAGGAAAAGAGCCATTTTACCTTGCCAGATCTCTGATCAGGAACTTTGAAGCTAAAGATTGTCTTGAGCCCAGGAGCAGGTTCGTCAATAGTAATAGTTGTGAGAAGCTACAGATGAACACACCACTATCAACTGGGCAATCAAAGCATCATATTACTAGAAATAAAATTATCCAACGAATGTTCACTGCATCAAAAAATGTTAGTCTGTTAACTTACACAAATGCCATAAGAAAATTTCACATTTTGAAAAGACCATGGGCAAGCTAATTTACAACCTGATATGGGCGTTGGTAACAATACAGGCATGGGGTGTTGTTCTAAAGAACAATCTAAGAAATAAGACAGCAATGCAAGTAATATAAAACTAATAAGTTGCTATCATAGTATCCCACATCTACAGTCAACAGAAAGTAAATACTGTATTTAAACAGAAAAGAAGATATTGAATCATGGTGGCATACTAGAGAATTAATAAGCATATTTAACAGGTATATGGAATTTCCATACAGCAATTCTCCAAACCTGGGATAAGAGACTACATATAATTCAATTTGTCAACATTATGAAATGAAGTGTAGATTTATGATGAATATAAGGGTTCCATCATATCACATTATCTAGGGATTCAGACAATTTTGGCCAGCACTCAAGAAATGAGTGGACTTTGCAGTTCACCAATGACCAACCCAGAGTGCAAAAAAACAAACAGGCACCTCAGAGAGATACTTGAAGTCTACAAACAGGCACCTCAGATACATAATCCATAAGCACAGATGATTATCATATGTGTCCAAGAAAGAGAGCAGGCAAGCTTTCATGTCTTACATTGGAGTTTGTGTCCACTTTTACATCAGTTGTGATGTTCTTGTTCTTTAGCTGACTGCTGATATCCGCTAAAAACAGCTCCCCTTTCTTGATCCCAGTTGAAGTAATTGCCTGGAATTCGAAATAAATATAATGTCAGAAAATAACATCACAACGGTTTGTTTTCACACAAAAAATAATAAATAAATAATAATAACAACGTATGCTGAACCAAAATTTACTTGATAGAAAACATTGAAACTAAACATCCAAACAAATGGATTGCACATCCACGCATCCAAAACAGATGACCATTCTCGGGTGCAATTATAATTGAGAAAGTGTTCCCATTTTTCCTTTTCTCCCTCCTAGCTTCAGGCAACACATGTACGCTTTTTTCCTTAATTTTACCCAAATGAAACCTAAAACAAACGTATAGGATTGCTAATAAATTCACTAATACGATCAATCGAAGCCGTAAATCCTTTTTCACCGTTTGTGAATCGTACAAACAGCACAATTAAATCATCAATGCAGATAAAAATTATCAAGTAAAGAAATCCACATGTTACTTAATCCTAGGAAATTAATTGTCCAACTCTTAATACTGCAGATTGATCGATTCATTTTATTATTTAATTTTTGAAAAAAAAACAACTTACTGTTTTTTTAGCCCTAAGATTCCAAAATCAGTACCAAGATTCGAAATAAGACAGAAATATGTTTTAATCCATGGCCAAAAAAATATAATTAAAAATAAGAATAAAATGAATGGAAAAAGAAAATTACAACTCCAGCGGAAGTATAAGTAGTGACAGTGAACTTGTGGTCGCTCTGGTAATCCTTGTAGAGAAGATCTGGAAATTTCGAGAAATTAAGGGATAAACACAAAAATGGAAACAAATTTAAGAGTGCGAAAATAATCATTCGGCGTGTTACCTCTGGCTTTCTTGCCAATATCGAAGTAGAGACCTGGGCCTTTTCCCATGATTTTTTTTCGAATAAACGGTAATCAAGGAAACCACAAAAAGGAGAGAGCTTTTGCTTGCTGCAGTCGTGTATTCTAGAAAGAAAAGGAACCAACAATAAAATATTGAGTGAACCCTACCTCCGCTTTTGTGACCGGTTGATATGGACCGTTGGATCTCGAGAGAAGGAGTACTACGGTGTTTTCTCCACAAACAGTATGATTACGGTTATTTTTTAAATAATTTTACTTACTAAAATATATATTAATAACTTTTTATTTTTAAAAAATTATTTTTAATATTAATATATTAAAAAATTCAAAATATATTAAATATATTAAATTTTAATAAAAAAAATAAAAACAATTTCTAAATGTCAGCATCAAGTATTAAGTATAAAGCTGAAAGTTGCAGGATTTTCTATATATTTATTAGTATTTATATATTTATTAGTATTGTGGATTATAATAATAATTTTTACTTTTTTAATTTTAATTTTTTTTATTATTGATTTTTTTTAATTTAGCATATGATGTGTTCATGGAGATTTAGAGTTAATAATTTATTTTAATTTGTCTTTTATATAATTGTTATAGTATTAAAAAAATATCCTAACATCGAGTTGGTATCAAAAAATATTTTAGAATCATGATATGGTTTATTTAAAAAAAATAGTTAAATAAAAAATTATTTTGAAAAAAACTAGGTTTTTAAACTTTGCGAAGTCAATGATCCAGTTTACGAGTTTGATAAAGTAACTCAGTTGCTTCAATTTGTGGGTTTAGTAAGGTACTTTATTTTTCTAATTAAACCCAAGTACATGAGCGTCTATTTTTTTTATCATATAGTTAAAAAAAATAGATTTAGAAAAAAAACATGTTATTAAATTTTAGAAAGTTTATGTGCTTGTTGACGGGTATAACAAGTTTAACTTTTTTGTTCTTTTTTTTTAAATTCATTTTTTTTATTTCATCATTTGTTATTGAATTGATTGAGAGTTGAGTTTTATAACTTGTTTTGTTCTACTTTTTATAAAGTTATCATAGTCTTAAAAAAAGTTTTAGTATTAATTTGATGCTTGATTTTGTGATTGTCTATGAGATTATCATAGTGTTGACTCAAGTTACCCGATTCACGGGTTTAGCGAGTTTACTCATCAAACCTGATATGGTCCTTTAATTTTTCTAATTATTTTTTTTATTTCACTCATCTTCAATAATGGATTGGTTGGGAAATGAAATTCATGATTTATTTCTTTCTATTTTCTATAAGGTTATCATGATCTCAAATAAATATTTTTTTTAGCGTTAATGCTCGATTTTACAAGCATCTAATGTTATCATAAAATTAAATAAAAATAATTTATAAAATAATAAAGTTATTAAACATATTGAAGTCCATGATCTAGGTCGCAGGGTGATCAAAGTCGATCCCATCCGGCATTGTCTCAATATTAAAAAGAAAAAATGTTATCTTAAAGTTTTTTAAAAAGTTATGTTATGTTTTTACCAGTCATCCAAGTTGTCCTTAGACCTATTAAATTGAATGATTCACTTTGGATCACCTCTCACGTTGTTTAATTAGAAACTCAAGTCAGGTAAGGAGTCGGGTTGACATGTTTCAAGATCGAACCACTTGATTGAATTTAATGATACTACAAAAAAAATCTTAATACTCCTAATATTTTTTTAAGCATAGAAAAAGAATAGCCTGACCCGCAATGGGGCGCAAGCGAATATACTAGTATTCGGCTATTTGTGGTTCTATTTTTATCTTATTTTTTATTTTGAGTTTGACAATATATAAGAACTTTACAAAATCTAAGAACTAACTTCATTTAAGAAAAATTGTCTATCATATTTTACAAAATAATATTAATTATAGTATTATATAGTAATTGTTTTTTAAAAAATAACAAGATATTCTTAACATAATTAAAAAAAAATAGAAAGGTTATTAGATTTTTTGGAAAAATAATGTTTCAATTTTAAAAAACAAATAGTGTTAAAAAAGGTAAATTGAAATTTCTTGTTTAAAGACAATATTTCTCCATCTAGATTTATAAAAATAAAATTGAGTTTGAAAACATACTTTAAAAGTTTTTTTACAGTTTTTCTTTACAAGTTTTTCATTATATTTACTAAAAAGAATGGGGTGTGAATAATTCATTTAATGTAGCTAGATATATTTCAATGTGAATTATTATAGTAAAATTATAATTGTATATCCTAATCAAATATCATTTGGCTACGTTATAGGTGTAATAAGATTTTTTTTATCAACATCAAAAATATTAGAATACAATTGAAGACAAACTAAAAAGAAAATGGGATGGAAACAATTCATATATTGTAGCACCAAATGCATTTCACTAAAGATACCAATAGTAAAATTATGAATTTGTCCCTTATTTATATAATATTTGGCCTATCTTATAGGGGCACTAAGGTCCTTCTCTTTTGTATAAACAATAAAAATACAAAACAAATCCTTAGAGACAAATAAAATATGCATTGGTTTTTGTACTTTTTTTGAATGCATAGTCAAATTATTTAAATGTTCTTGAAGTAAAAAAAAAAAAGTCTTGGGTAAAGGGTTTTTTTGTCGTTTTATGTTGATTTTTTTGTTATTTAATGTTTATTGAGGGCATTATGGTCTTTCAATAAAATTAAATAATATTAAAATTGAAAAAGTTATTGGCAAGTGGGAGGCACCTGCGCATTTCAGGCGGCGCCTCCAGGTGATCAAAACTGCCCTTTCGTCATGTCGTTAGAAGTGCTGCTACATCTCTTCCTCCTAGTATGGTGCGTGTTGGTAGAGGTAGTGTGGTTTGTCCCTGGTAGATCTTTTTTTTTCTTCTTTTTCTTTTCTCTCTTTCTTCCCTTAAATTGCATGTTGGTCCTTTTTGTCTTTGATTTTTTAGTTTTGATCCTTTTTCTTTTGATTTCTATTTTTTATCATTGATCCTATTGTAAAAAGCAAAATATTTCTTTTCAATTTGAATTTGTCATAAATTAATTTTTTTTTCAATTATGTCATCATTCTTTTAATTTTTGATTTTTTTTGGTCTATTTATAAAAATTTTATTGATTTTTAATTTTACCTTTCCATCTAAGTTTATGGTGTCTCTTTTTTATTTGGTCTTCATTCTTTTGATCATTTTTTTTTTCAATTTAACCCTCCAATAAAAAAAATTAATTACCGTTTGATTTATTTCTTATTTTGGTTTTCATCCTCTTTCTTTTAATTATCATTTTTTGTTTTAGATCTTTTTGTCTAATTATTCTTTTCTTGTTGATATTATTCTTCAACATTTGATTTGCTGCGGATTGTGCTTCACGGTTTTTCCATGTATGATGTTTCTGGTCTAATGACACAGGTCAAGGGTTTGAAAAGTTATTGTGGGTCGACATATTTTTTTCTTTTCCAATTTCATTATTTGACATTATTTTTTTAGAAAGAAAAATTGTGTTTGTTGTTTTCTTCAGTTTTTTTTCTGTTGGGTTATCCCCATATCAATACCTAGACCATGAATTTTGTTGGTTAACACAGGTTGACTCGCCTCTTATTACCCAAGTTACATGTTTATCGCATTACCTCAGGTTGACTCGGGTCATTTGTTTTTTTTTACCCAATTTTGTACTTGTAGATATTTGTTTTCCAAAGTATCATGATGTTTTTTTAATAAAAATTATCCGTTGACTAATGTTGCATATTCTTTTATTTTCTAATTAAAATAAAATCAACTTATTAAACTCGGTTGGTGTTATAACTCAAGTTATTGATTTCTCTTATTTTTTTGAAATGCACTCATGACACCTATACATCATTTTTTTATGTAACGAAAAAATGCACGGTGTAGCACAAAACCATATCTAGTATTTGCTTATTCGTGGCTTTATTTTTATTTTTTATTTTTTATTTTTTTATTTTGAGTTTAACGATATATAAGAACTTCACAAAAATCTTAGGACTAACTTCATTTAAGAAAACTTGTTTACCATATTTTACAAAAATCTTAAGGCTAACCCGACCATCCCTAGTCATGCACTTGGTCAATTGTTTTAAAATTTAATTTTTTATTTACATACGACACTAAAAAGTGACATCCACAAGAAAGCCATCACATAAAATGTAACACCTTGCACTTTCTCATATATTTTTACTTAATCTCTATGACTAAGTATGTAGAAATACGGGTAATTATTTTTCTTTACACACACACATATTACATCCATGTTAACTATTTATAAGTTTTTTTTCTTGAAATTACAAATATCCTTTATGTATAATATTGGGTAGCTTGGTGACCCTGCGAAATGGATGTCATCAAAGGAATTCACCTATGACATACACAAAATAAAAAATAAATCATATTAAATATTTGCATCATCTCAGTTACTAATGTTTAACAATTATATGATCAAAATCAGTTTCATAAATTTTTCTTTAAGAATATTGACCTCATATCAATTTTCAACATCTTATATTTTTCATTATTTCCTGGTAAATTTTCTTCCCATCATTTTATTCATCACATTATCACTCTTTTATCATGATAATTGTTTCATTTGTAATCTAGTTTAACTTGTCATTATACGATTTATTCCTTACAACTTTAAATTTGACTAGTCTCCTTCAAACACTTTCATACAAGTCTTTTTTCATATCGAGGTTATTTTTTAATTATTTTTACTTCATGAATATGTTCAATTTATATTAATATTATTATTTCACAACTTATGAAATTTACCCAATAATTAATTTTCTCAACACACATAAATCATATGATCTTTTCCTCTCTCAACCACCCTTAACAATCTTAATACATTTTGTAACTCATTATGTAAGCGTGTTTAATTCACATCGTTTTTTAATTCACAACATATTTAATTCATGTCTCCTTTTTATTTTCCTAGTATTTATTTCATCTATGATACATCGTATTTCAATCCATATAACACATTTGTTATATTGAGAAATTTCCTCTATTCATTATTCATTCCACTTATTTCAAGTCCATTTGTATTATTTATAATTTATTACATAACCTTCCATTACTTTTATACTTGCAAGACGTGCTCAAATCATCTTTCTTTTCCATCAAACTTTGTCAGTAGGGCTAATTGAATACTCAATCATTAACCTGTCAACACAACCAGACTTACGTACATCTTGCTCCATTACATGTTATTGTTAATATCAAATACATGATCTACAACTCAGCACAATGTTGCGAGGTATTTGAAAACTTATTTAATACCAAATACAATCAGCTTTATACACAATAATTATTTGTTATTATATCTTCTATAATTTTACCACATCAATTTCTAAACAGTTAATTTATTATTTTACCCTTAACCTTACAAATCAGTACAATTAGCATAATTTAAAGACATATCAATGTCATTTCTTACCCAAACCGAACATTTGTTTCATTACTAAATTAACGAGTTTCTCTAATTGTTCATTTACAAGGGTACTAGTCCCATTAATCAGTGTAACTAGTTTCTCTGATTGCCCATTAACTAGAACACTAGTCTTATTAACCAGGATAACTAGTTTCTGCAATTGCCTATTAACTAGGGCAGTAGTCCTATGAACCAAGATAACTAGTTTCTCCAATAATCCATTATCAGAGAAGTAGTCTTGTCAATCATAATAACTAAGTTCTCCAACATCCCATTAACTGGAGCACTAGTCCCATTAACCAGGGTAGCTAGTCCCACCGCCCATTACCGGACACCAACCTCATTACCAGGTAACTAGTTCCACATGTATTAATATGAAAATAAGAACACACCATATTTAATGTATTTTCCATTACTTTGAATAATAAATTTGTTAAATAAGGAATCAAGGTGTCAAACACCTTTTCCACGATAATATATGTTCACCTGTAACCTATCTCACATGTCACAACAATATATGTCACATTTTCCACAACAATATAGTTCCCGTCACTTATATTTTTCGACATTATTTTTTTTCGTTGTTGTGGTCAAACGCAAATTACACGTGATTATTGTTGCTGTGATCAATAATAGTTCATACATAGGGATTCCACTGTTACAGTCAAAAGTCAATTATAAATATTTTACCGTCGTTGTAGTCAATCACACTTCATAACATACTATGTATTTTCACCTATGCAATTTACTACAAAACACATACCACTTCTGCCTCAAAGGCATAAGCCTTCAATTAATAATAACAACTAGTATATTGGCTCGCGCTCCGTAGAGGGTCTATTTATTTTTTTTATGTAAAAAAATATTAAGATTATAGAGAATGTTTTAAACCCCTTGACCCAAGCAAATTAGGTATGGCGGCCATGCCAGACCCAAGAGCCGAACATTATTGCTAGACCCAAAGACCTTGGGTCTGGCGTGTTTGCCAGACCCAAGTAAACAATAAATAAACAGAGGATAATTGTGCACTTTAGTTGTTAAGAGAGAGAAAAGAAAGAAAAAACGCAAACAATCGATCACCGGCGGCAATCCAACAATGATGTGTCTACATGCGTCGCACCATGTGAAAGAGGGCACGTCTGTGCATCTATCTAGATGGTGAATGACTAGATTTGGCCACTGGGAGGCGTCTCACGTGCCTTCTTAATGGCGTGGGCGCCGCCCATGCACTGGGGCATGTGAAACACACGCCAACAACTGTTTGAATAAAAAATAAAAAAAACAACGTGAAAAATACTAAAATGCCCCCATGGTTCTCTTAATTATACACCATATCCAAGTAAATTTCATTATCGCAATTCACAGTAATCTATGTCTATAATTGTAATGAAAACCCCACACCATTTAGCTTTCTTTATAATAATAATATACAACACAATTTATTTACCATTGTAAAATCTAAAAATCATAAAAGCATGTTTAAATAAATAAAAAAAGGCAAGGGAAGCTCAATCCCTTACCTTTACTCTTGTTATTCAAGCTCCTGAGAAGTTAGGTTTCTTTCCAAATGTTTCTCTTACAACTCTAGACCAAAGAACCATTACTACTTACACCATAAATTTAATTAAATCGCTAGCATATTTATACATCGTAATAACTTTTCCATGTAAATAAACACACACTAAAATTTTCAAATTTCCTTAATATATGCCCTACACAACATCACAGCCTAATAAAATTTCATACTCATGTTTCCTTAACAATGAAACACATCATTTCAGTAATATCACATCATCTTCTATACCTTCCCATTAATAGAATAACTTAATATAATTCCTTAATTCTTTCTAGTTTCTCTAAACTAACAATTTGGCCAATTTGAAAACATCATTCCCATTTTTCCGTACATCTCAAAATCATTAAAACAGGCATTCAATTCCAAGTCACTAAGATTAATTGCTCATGGTTCCTTCCATCAACTTTACAACATCATTGCATATGCCTAAAGTTTTGGTATTAAGATTTTCTTTTAACCAATCTCATTTAAACATCATATTCATGATTGTAGTTTCAGTTATGTAATTACACATTTACTTTGCATCTTATAAAATGACTTATTTTCTATTGTTATTTTATTTTTATTTAGCCAATACCAAAAGCACCCAAGTTGTTAAGCATTCTTCCCAACTCTTACAACATTTTCCACGTGTTTGAATTAATACAAAGTCTCATAACTTTCTCCATTCGTAGTTCATAATATACTTTGCTTAATTGTACATTCACATTAAAGTTTTCAATCATCCATGAATTTATATATCTAACACAAAATTCAAAAATTTCTCCCCTAAACATCTAATTTGGCCGAAACCTAATACTCCAATATCATCAAATATTCTTTTTTATTTTATTTTATTTTATTTTATTTATTTCTCATTAAATTTCACATGTTTTCAAAATGAGAACCAATGTTATAACTTCTTCTTCTTCTTCTTCTTCTTTCCATTTCTTATCACCTATCACCAATCTTTAATTTCAAAACTTGATTTAAAACACTTCAAATGGATTCTCTACATTTATTTCACAACTTGATTTAAAACACCTCAAATGGATTCTCTACATTTAGAGTCACTTATTCATGGTTTGAAATGTTAATTCCATTCATGAGCACACAATTATACAACCAAGAATTTTCTCTGTATTTTTCTTCACTTGACCGAGACCCAATTCCTTGTCCACTTGATATTCTTTTTTTTTTTTTAAATTCTATTTCAATTTAGAATACTTCCAAGCTCACACAAAAAAAATATATATA
>Ga0325404_1004547_pt1 | contig 14721 bp, 4 predicted proteins | sample PopdelMetagenome_18_FD_205664 | JGI IMG/M metagenome (GOLD analysis project Ga0325404, IMG submission 205664) | Populus deltoides microbial communities from Bellville, Georgia, United States - Xylem-Control-R1 | ecosystem: Host-associated > Plants > Phyllosphere > Stem > Wood/Secondary xylem... | reverse complement strand
AAGATATGGCAATTTGAATGCAGTAAAAGTCCACTAATTTGTTGACTAAATCATTGATGTGTCCTGTCCACCACTACAATTGCAAGTCAATACCAAAGACGAAACGCCATTAGGGTAAAAGTCTTGATTGAGTGTGCAAACATAATTCTTAAAAAAAATGGTTGCTGTGAAGCTCCTGTTTTTTTCAATTCAGTTTATCTATTTCTTTTCCTTTTTTAATTTTATCTTCATAATTTTTTACTAGTCGATCGAGATATTTTTGAATCAACAAAGTTGATTAAGTTCTGTTAGAATAACTTCCACTTGATTTAATTTTAAACTTAAGTAATACAAGAATTCAGATACGGAAGTTTCAAAGTTGGTTTATCAAACTAAATTAATAAAAATATCAAATAATTTTCTATAACTTGAATATTTTTTATTACATTAAAAAAAATTAATTGACCGGTAGCACAGCTTAGGCTTATAAATTGTTATTAGCTAAAGAAGACCTTGAGTTTTTATATTCCATCATTGACTATGAACAAACTACACTTTATATTTGTAACATCCCACATTTCTAGGTATAAATTTCTTATGAATAAATCCAAGAATAGTGTAAATTGTTTTTATTGGTCAATATCATACAATTCAATGAGTTAAATGCACCACTCCAAAGATGTCTATATTTCTAACTTATTAAGATTTTATTAAAATTTTAGCATAATTTTTTTTATATTTGAGATATTCCACGTGTCGACATAAAAATCATGTCACAAACAAATAATACTTGACAATTACAAACACCACAAACTCGTCACCCTAACTTCTATTCCAATCATTATAGATAAATTCAAAAGAATCTATTGGAAAACATTAGCAATGCAAAACTTTATCGTGTTTATGGACTAACTAACTAATGATATTCTTTTAGTTATTTTCTGAGCTATTTTAAAAAATAAATAAACACAAAATAAAAAATATATATAAAACACATGACCCATAAAAAATAATAAAAATATTTTTATTTAAGATTTCTATCTTGTAATTATATTTTTTTAAAAAAAAACCTAAAAGATAACTAATAAAATATTAATAATTAATCATTAATTACCATAAAATTTCGAGATTAGCATCAGGCTGGCAACGGTTGCTAAAGTTTTTTAAATCATTATGAACCCTCCGTGTGCAATATGGTGTTTTCATCTTCGCCGTCCATTTCCTCACCCTTCCAACCCTAGTACCACGTTATTCTCGGCAGCCGCTCTCCCTCCCTCCCTCCCTCCTTCTCGCTCATACTCTTACCATCTTGGTTTCTCCTTTTCTTCTCTCAAAACTATGTTTTTTTTTTTTTCCAGATCTGCGCTTATTGTTCTTTCTTTTGTCGTTACTTTTAATGAACCCAAACCTTATTCTTGATGGCTTTATTGGTGGATGTGAGTGAACATGGTTTGTTTGGCGAAGCTGACGGTGGCTGAGGTGGTTGTTTAGGACGGTGGAGATGGTGGTTGAGTAATTGATCGTAGATGATCTGGTGGGTGAGGATTAGGATATATAGAAGCGGTAATTTCGGCGTTGGTATATGTTGATATATTGAGTTGCATTTTTCAACTCCGCATTAATTTTTAATAATTGTGTAAGACATTAGCCCTCGTTGTTAATATTATAGTTTTAAAATGCGGTCTAGTTTAGTGGTTTGATCTGGTTGATCTAAAACAAGAGAAGGAAAAACCTGGCTAACTTGACAGGTTGATTTATTGACCTGGTAAGACCCGGTTAAAAACTTGGTTATAATTTGTTGATTTTTTTTTTATTAAAATGACGATGTTTTGATTTAAAAAAAAAAATTAACCCGAGTGATTCGGTAACTCGATCAAAACCAGAAACCCAGGTCTTGAACCGAGCTGTTCACTGTGCCGGGTCTAAAAATTATGGTTAATATAATAATTACTGGAACCTTATATAGTTATTAATTTCAGAACTTGTTAAATTAGTCGCGTGCAAATTGATCCAAATACTGTATTAATAATAAAAAAATAATTGTGTAAACATTAATTTCATTAAATATAAATATTATTTTAAAAAATGCTAGCATTTTCCACTGCTGCAATGCCCAGCAAACTCCACTTTAACCATATCATGATGCAACTTTTTTTTATGGTAAATAGAAAATAAATTTCATTAAACAATACGTATTTAAAAAAAATCATATATTTGTAATGAGATAAATTTTATGGTATTAAAAATGTAACTACTGCTCTATGCCTTGACATGTGATGTTATCATCTCTCTTCGTTTTTCTTTTTCTTTTTCTTTTTCTCAAAGAATTAATTTACGATGTTGATATTTCCTTTTAAAACATTTCAATTCAAACCTTTTACACGTTGTTTCTTTCTTCCTTTTATTCTCAAACAATTAATACAAAGAAAGTGCTTCGCATCTTTGAAATAGATAGCTCTTAAAATGTATCATTGCAGAACTCAAATTTTGTCTCAATTGGAGGAGGATATTTATGGTTATTTTAAAAAATATTTTTTATTTGAAAAAATATTAAAATAATTTTTAATAAAACACGTAATAAAAAAATTAATTTAAAAATATAAATAAATTTTAACAAAAAATAGGTTAAAACTCAGTTCCAAACCATTAAACTCATGTGTTTTAAATTTTTTCATCAATGTTTTTTTTTAATATTAAATTTAATTTTTATTAGGTTACGTCACTTTCACGACATATTACAGGTTTAATGGGTTAACTTGCTTGACTCGAGTTTTTTTTAATATATATTTTTTAATTTTATTAATTAATATTGGGTTAATTAAAAATTAAATTTCGTAATTTGTTTTGTTTGCTTTTCTATTAAGTTATTCTGGCTTTATGACCAAAGAAAAGTGTTTAATGAGTTAAGTCGAGTTGACTTGAGTTATTTTTTGTATTTTTTTAATTGATTTTTTTTCAATTTCATCAATAAACATGGGATCGGTTGAGAATTAAGTTTTATAATCTGTTTTAATTTTCTTTCTATAAGAATATCTTAATCTCATGATCCAAGTCGTCAGTTTTGGTATTTTTTATCCTTGTTCAATTGGGTTGTTATTTTGTTTTTTTTTCTAAGAGGTTATCTTGATCTCATAACTCCAATAATGGGTCATTCAACATTGGATTTACTTTTTATTGGGTTTTCTCGTCTTATGACCCGGGTCGCGGATTTGACGGGTTAACCCGGTAAGCTTAGTAAATTGGTTTTTTTCAATTTCATCATTTAATATTGTATTTGATTAGGAATTAGGCTTTTATCATTTGTTTTGGTTTATTTTTTATAAGGTTATCTCAGCCTTATGAGTCGGGAATAATGCTTAACAGATTAATCCAAGTTGTCTTGACTCATTTTTTATGTCAATTTTTAATTAGAATTTTTTACAAATTTCATAATTCAACATTGAATTTGACATGACCAATTAAAAATTAAACTTTATAATTTATTTTGATTTGCTTTCTATGAAGTTAACTCAATATTATAAACAAATTCATAGATTTGGCAGGTTAATCCGGGTTAAATTAAGTCATTTGTTTTATTTTTTTCTATGAGGTTATCTATGTCTCATGACCTAGTTTATGGGTTTGGGAGATTAACTCAGGTTATTTTTTATATTTATTTTTTAATTAATTTTTTTTTAATTTCATCCTTCAACATTGAGCTGATTGGAAATTGAAATTTATAATTTGTTTCGATTTGTTTTTTATGGGATTATCTCAGTCTTATCATCCGAGTTACAAGTTTGACAAGTTAACTTGAGTTGTTTTTTTAGGTCTTTTATTAATTGATTTTTTTTAAAAAAAATTCATCATTCAACGTTGAGTTGATTAAGAATTAGACTTCATATGTTTTTTATTTGTTTTCTATGAGGTTATCATAGTATCATAAGCTGAATTACAAATTTAATCTATTAACCTGGATTGACCAAAATCAATCAAATATGTTGTTATTTTAATATTAAAAAATATATATCATTTTAAAATATTTTTAGTTAAATTTTATTTTTTAAGGTCGCTCGTGTTGTTTTGAAACCCACAAAGTCAATCACCACTCAGTTTTATTTTTTTTTCCAGTTGAAATCTAAGTGAAGAATTCTCACAACATATTTGTTATTAATTATTTTTATTTAAACATAAAAGACTGTATTATAAGCTTTAGATTAAAATATAAATTGTACTTTTTTATACGTGAAAAAGTTATTACTTTATATTTTTTAAGCATAATCAACTCCTCTCTTTCTTCCCTCTAGAATCTATGTATCCTTCTAGAATTGTTAATCTTCTCCAAGCAATAAATGTCAATGTTGACTCCCTCTTCAATTTTTCTAGTTCAGAAGTCCTATATATCTATATATGTAGGGCTTGATTTCGGGTCCACCTACTAGACCGAACCGGGTTACAAAACCATGCTTGTGAACACTTTACAAAATGGTACTTTTTTTTTCGTTAGAAGAACTATAGCATCAGCTACATAAGTTTTCTTGTTGAGCTAGTTTGTTGAAAACTAACCATAAGGTATTATGATTAGACAGCATAATTAAAAGATATATATTCTCAGAAGCTAATAATATCTAAAGATTATCCAAAAGGATATAATGAACAAAAGTAGAAAGATACATTACCTAAACTATATATTATTCAAACCAATAGCATGTGATTATCATCAAGGATTACGCTTATCTGTTGAGTTTTGTCACTGTAAGCAGCAACACTGCGTGGACAGAGTACAGTAAAAAACGGCATCCCTTTTTCCTGCATATGCAAAAGGGTCTGCAGATACCCTAGCCACCACCTCAAAATCTATAAACATTTGGCCTCGATTTCCTCGAGAGTGAGCCCTTTGGTCTCTGGCACGATGAAGAATATAAAAAGGAGAGACACCACAGCTATCACTCCAAATGCATAGAATAAAATCCCAGCTCCCAGCAATGCCTGCAACCAGATATATAAGATCATTAACTAACATGCAGGTAGTCTCAATAAATAAAAAGTAGGCAGTTTAAGGGAGTAAAATGAATGATTTTGATAGTAACTCAAAGGGAAAAAGGAACATAAATTACCAAGTCATTGACAATCACGACCCACAGCAGACTTTGAAGTTAAAACAAGTAAACATATTGTAACAAGGGTGGAGACTTGTAAACCTTAGGCTCCTTGCTATACCACCCTTCGCTAAACTAAATGTTGTAAATTTAACTTCTGAATGTGAAGCTAAAGGACTTCGCGTTTCAGGCACTCATTCATCGTATAAAACAGAAGAAGATTTCAACATTTAATTATAAAAGGTGACCTCGTAACCTTATGTTTTTCAGAAACTCACTAGAACAGTGACTGTATGCAACTGGACAAGATTCAGAAACCTTATTTTGCATAAATTATGCACTCCTATAAGAAACAAAATAGAGAAACCAAAGTCTATCTATATCAAGCAACCAAACAGAAACCACATGTGGGAGGCAAATACAACACATGAAGGAGACATGCAATGGATATTTTGAAAACAAAGCCTTCCAAACATCTACTCCAAAAACAAATATATATATATATATATATATATATATATATATGTTTGACAAATAATCAAGTAAAGCTTTCAAAGCTTTGTCACAGCTAATTCAAGCTAGATAGAAAATCCCATTAATCAAAAATCTCGATTGAAGGCCATATTGCTCGTGTAAATCATGTCATATCTCACAGCTAAGGCCTAATTCTTATTGTCCTTTTCAAACCCCTCCAAAGCATTAATTTGCACCAAATCACTCCATCTGTTAGTGTTTTCAGCCTTCTCTGAATATCACAAGACCATTATGAGGAAGTATCTTCTTCTTATCTAACTGACTTCCAGTACGGTCACTATTTTCTTGTCTGTGTAGTCTCACATTGCTACCCATCTATGTTCAGGCCTAATCACAGCTATAAGCATTTTCCTCGAAATCTTTTCTGACTACAAATTGCAAAATTGAAATCCAATAAAACATGCTGTAGAGCCATAGAAAGCAGTCACTACAGACAATTTGCAACGAAACTCTACCACTTCAAAATTTCAAAAATATTTTTGGTTTTGGTCAATGCATAGCTATGTTAATATGTATATTTTTCCACATTTCATCATCTGCTTCACTAATGGTTTTATATATTAAATTAGATAAAGACATGGTTTTCTTTATTCTGTATTGATTATCCAATTCCAAACACTTCTGGAAGTCAAAAGTGGCCTTACAATAGATACTCTGAACCCTACTTTAAACATTAGAAAAAGAAACACCGGGCATTTAATGGTTTGAAAAATCAATAATCACGATCAAGAAGATAATCATGTCAATTCTCTACTTCTGTAGTTACTGGTTTCTGGATCATTTGGGGGTTTCCAAGACATCTTGCATTTATAGATACAAGTCTCCGATTTCTTTTATATCCTATTTACTGACACTTGTACCACCACAAGGCCTTTTTTTTAAAGACTCGTGCATACGCATGTGTATTATTCAAAGTTAAAAAAAAAAAAATGAATTAATTTTATAAATCTAAACTTTTTTTGAACATTTTTATCACATTTTCTTCAACATTGTCAAAATATCACATACAAATCCTTTAAATGATATCCAGAATGAAATTCAATAATACTAATGTGTTAAATAACAAACTAATTATTTTATTGTAAAGTATATCACATATACAAATATTTTAATGAATTCTCCCCAAGTTATTTTTATTGACTAGAGTAATCACCATGCCTTCTTAGAAAGTAAAAACAGATCAGATGTGGAATAGAATAAGTCAGTTTATAAAATTTAGTTTTTGTAGGAGTAGAACCTATGCATCAAAAGTAAACATTTTGCTTTAAATTTTAAATAGATGGATAAAAACTCTTATAGATAGATTAGAATTTGTATTAGAAAAGTAAAGAAATAAGGGTGTAATACTCAATCAAAAGTTTTAAAGAGTCACTTCTTTTATGTTTAGTTGTGAATTATTTACTGTCCGAAAAGAAAAGCACTTCTAGCATGGGGACTTCAGAAAAAGATCTATGCTTGTGCTGCACATGCTAGAGAAACACAACCCCCACGCCACATTAGATAACAGACACACAGGAAAATCAATGAAACTATTTATAAATTTGTCATTGCAGCTGACAGGAATTTAGTGATTATAGCAAGTTTGCCAGAAACCGGCACCAACAATATATTTTCATTTCTTTCTTTGATAATGTTTTTGTACTTTATCACCACGCTTTGTATCCAAAATGGCACTTACAGTAATTTAAAGTGGAATATCTTAGGGAACATTTATAGGTTTTGAAATTGTGTACCTTCAAAGGGGAAAATGTAAATGTCACAAGTGCATTTGCACCAAAATTCACAAGCACTGCTATACCAAGCCCCCGCCCTCTTAGGCGTAGGGGAAAAATCTCTGAAATCATCAGCCAACCAATAGGACCAAAGGATAACTGCAAAAAACAATGTTATGAGGCACACTATAAGATAAAATATTTGAAACAAAAATTCATAAACCAAGAAGACAGAAAGTGGAAGAAACCAAGTTTTCTGATGTAACTTAAAACAAATTGCTGAAATTAATCACTGAAATTACCTTTTTTTTATGGAGCAACACGCAGAAAATCACAAAAATGTGGCAATTCTTTCCATTCTTTTCCAGGAATAGTTTATACTATGAATGATGTTCCAAAGGCATCTATGAAGCATTGAAACCATATGAAATGAACAAGGACAAAAGGGCTATTGCTCCTACCTAGACTAATTGTTCTGATTCGAATTGCAGGATGTAAATGAGATCAACTGTTTCCTGACATTTCTATATAGCAAAAAACTCTACTCACAATGGTATGACCAACTGTTATGTAAAAGATGTGGTGAAGAATGGAGCAAGAAGTCATGGATGAACATCTGATTATTTGGTTTCATATTTGTAACTCGAGATTTCAAGTGGTTTTTTGGAATTTTATTCTCTCCGATTAAATAGTGGAAGTAGCTTCTACCAAGAACCTAATTCTACTTTCCTCCTCAAAATTACCCCTTTCAAATTATTCTATGATGTTAATAATATTAGGATTTGGTTTCTGAATTTTGTAATGACTTTGGGCATATACAGATCACCCAAGTTAGACAATGGAAGACAGTAGACAGGCTTTATAATTGACTAATCAAACAAACATGGTTTCAGAAGTTGGCTACCTTTATTTAAGTCTCCTCCATCTCTTGGTTCTTTATCAGGGTTTATATTTCTAAAAAAAAAACACAGTTCTATTCCCACAATTATATTCATGATCCTCATACTAACCCAATGGGTATGGACATACTCAAACTGATAATTTAAATTACAGACATAAGAAAGCAAAATATTATGGGATGAAATTTCGTTTCAGAAGTTGGCTACCTTTATTTAAATCTCCTCCATCTCTTGGTTCTTTATCAGGGTTTATATTTCTTAAAAAAAAAAACATAGTTCTATTCCCACAATTATATTCATGATCCTCGTACTAACCCAATGGGTATGGACATACTCAAACCGATAATTTAAATTACAGGCATAAGAAAGCAGAATATTATGGGATGAAATTTTCTTATTGCTTGACTACCTGATAACATCCAACATACAACAGCAGTGCAGCAACAGCCACAACTGGTGCATTATCCAGAAAAATGTAATATGATCCCAGGAGGAATAAAGATATAACCTGTCATGGAAATATAGCATGTACTTCAGCACAGTTACAAAAGCCTGAATTTTTTCTTACCAGTAATTGGGCTCGTCCCCCAACCCCCAAAATCTCATGTTTCATCAAACAAGTAGCTTTTGCATTCTTGCAGGTGCAGCCTTGGAATAAGAAAAAAAAGTTAACAGAAAAACTGAGAGACAGGGCAGCCTTTATTTACCATTCCAGAAACACCACCGAGTAGTAGAGGTCGCCTTCCAAGTCTATCAACGACAAGAACAGCTGTTCCTGTCATGATTAACTACAAAAAGAAAACCCCATCTCAGAAATTTCCCCCAGAAAGAAATTGACTACCTTTAGAACAGAAAACATGCTTACGCATCACTTGGAAGAATACACACACAATAAAAGCCCATCCTAATTTCAAAATAATGGCTGCATGACATCAATTCAAAAGGAGAATCTACCAAATTTGAATGATTAGTTTATTACAAGGGAGAATAGTAACAATAAAATTCTGCAAGTACAGCAATGATGCACAGGAGATTATGTAATGTGAAGCTTTCAAACAATTTATCTACCCTCTTGAAAAACAGTGACCAGACCCATGCATACCATACTTGAAAACTTTGAAGAGACATGTATGAATAGTTTTCTCCAGATTTATGGGAGATTATAATGCTGCATCAGTGAGAAACATAAACAACCTTGCAATTAAACATCCATCTTACAATAGTAGAAGCAATAAAAAAAGAGCTAGAACACACATGCATGTACACGTGCACATGCACAAAAAACATGGAACAAAACTAATGCCACCACTCTTTTTACTCTCTCATAGCAGAAAAGTTGCGGTCACCATAAATGCAACCTTATGGAAGCCAAACAAAGAGTAGCAGCACTTATGGAACTGTTGAAAATTTTGTTCCAAAGAGTTGACTCACAAGAAGCCTCCATTACATACAGTTAAAAAGAGTCATCAAGTACAAAAATAGACTATGTAACAGAACAGGAATCTCAGAATCACATCTGTAATGTATGTTATGTGGTCATTGCAGCTGCTATGAAACAGTCAGAGTCATTACATTCATTGGACTTGAAAGTTTTAAGTGTTTTGGTTTAAGATTTTAGTAGAATATTCTTTGGTTTTTTTTCAATGCTTTTATACTGGAAAAGTTTCAATTGCAGTAGTCTTTTTTTTTTTTAACTAAAGTTTTTTAGAATCTTGTAAATCAGCATGTAATTAAACTAAATAGCTAAAAGTTCAGCATCATGTAAAACAAAGGAATTTATTCATTTATACCATTAGAATTGCCTTCTATTAAAATTACTTCGAAATCTGCACAATGGAAACAACTTGCTAAAACATGTTAACAATCCATGCCTATAGTGTCCACGACTGCTATGGAACATCCAAAATGGCTCATGATGCCATAACCACAAGCACCACTGCCACTGCACCCGTGATTTAAAATGCAATTAATTATGTCGTCCAAAAAGAATTATAATTCTATCCTGTAGTCTAGCCTGAAATTTTCTAATTTCTGATATCTGATACTTAGTTGCACTTGTGATAGATATTTTCACTTCATATATTGAAAGAATGTACCTTAAATAAACCAATAAGTATTGAGACCCGTGTGGCATCAGACGCCGCTGAAAATCCTGCACTCTATCATATTATATTGGGTTAGGAAATCAGTACAAAAGTTAAAGGCCAAGTGAAAGATAAAGCTGTGTTGATACTCCTATAGTATACTACATAATCAAAGGAGTACCTGAAGAATTGATGCAGCATAATACAGCACACTTGGTTGCCCAGTGATCTGTCATGAACATACATTCTGTCTAAGCAATAATGAAATAGATTCAGAATATTATATGACATCATTTCAGTAGTAGAGATACTTGTTGGAACAAAACTAGCCCTGCACCAATAGTGAGGGCTTTCAAGCATTTTCCTCGGAAAACTTCTGCTAGTGTAACTTCTTTTTCTTCACCAACAACAGCGAGTTCAGCAAGAATCTCATCTACTTCCGCAGGAGCAGTGTCACCAATAGCTGCACCCCTGAGCCGGCATAAGCAACATATTGCAGTTTCTCTTAACTCCTGCATACTGCCTTTTCCTTGTATGGCACGTAATAGCAGCCATCTAGGTGATGCTGGTAGCCACCACATTCCAATTCCCATGATTACTGCCAAAGGTGTACTGGCTACATACATATAGCGCCAACCAGCTACAGTATCAACTAATAGACTACCAATTCCATAACCTCCCTGCACAAAATTTTAGTTCTTTACCATTTTGATCTTTTAAACCAAATATATAGAAGCTCACGCAGAAAGTTTCTTGGAACAGCAATTGTTGGCACCAAAGAATGTAAGCCCTGGAAAATATCCCTAGTCCTTAAAAGCAACGTGAAGAACTTACAACCATGCCAAGTACTATGAAGAACTCTTTCAGAGAGATTAGTTGACCACGTATATGACTTGGAGCTGTCTCAGCAATGTACATTGGAGCTGCATGCATTGCCTAAAAGAAGATAAACCAAAGATTAAGTTCTACATAAAGACACATGACCATACAAATAAATCCAGATTAAGTTTGCAATACAACTCTTGTTTTTAATTATAAGCATTAATAGCAAGCATAATATTTTGGTAGGTAATGTATAATGTAAAAGAGAAGAGCATAGTGTGTTTTACCAATCCAATTCCAATACCAAATACAAACCGCCCAATCACCATAACAGCAAAGACAGGTGCTAGGGCTGTCACAAGTGCTCCAACAAGATATAAGAAAGCAGCCAGAATCAACTCTCTTCTTCTCCCTTCAAGTTAAATTAATCTATTTCAACTTCAACAAGAAAAGGATATTACCACTAATCTAATATTTGTCACTTAAAAATGAAAAACAATAAACCTAGAAAGTCAGCAATATTGAAGGCCAAGACAGAGCCGATCAAAGCTCCATATAGTGATCCACTGGTCTGCAAGAAAAAATGGCCACGTTTTATAACAGAAGTAATTGTTCTAAGAAAATAAACAGAAATTTGATCAACTCAGGATTTGGTGGGGATTGAGAGGGAGAAGAAGCCAGTGCGTGTGCATGTGTGTGCATGGGGGGTAGGGGTGCAGCAAGAAGTCACAGTCTATGAAATAAATGAATAAAAGTCAATACAAACTCACAATGAGCCCGATGTCCACAGAATTCAAGTTGTACCATGAAATACCACTTAACGTGGCTGACTGCAGGACAAGAAAAGGAATTAACAGGTTAGAAAGCGAAGACAAAAAGGTTCGCTATTTCTAATACCTTGAACAATCAAAGAAAAAGTTTGATAAGTTTTAATCCCTTTTGCTCTTTTACTACAAGACAAGGTGGGATGTGCAATGAGGCTTATTGTATGCTTCCAATCACTATCGCAACACTTCAATCTAGAAGTCTTAATGATAAATCTGTTGGGCCACTGGACCGTACTTTTTATTGAATACATATAGGAACAAGTCAGTGTACACTAGAAAAAAAAAATGGATGAGCACCATAGAAATATCTTTCCATAGGTCCTACTAATGTCATGAAAGACCACACCTTTATTGATATTGTAGCGCAAGATGTAGAACCAATATCATAACCATATAGCAGTCCTCCAAGAGCGGGAAATAGAAACCTGAGAAAAATAAGACACTCCTTAAGTACTAACAGGGTAGAATAATGCTAATGAAATAATGAACACATAATTTGTTAGCCACAACTTATTCAGTACAAGTGACAGAACTCAAGGTGATCATAGAAAGTGTTTAAAGTCAATATTGATATCATTACTTCTCTCTTTGCAGGTCAAAAACAAATGAAAACAGCATAATGATATCTTAAGTTCAATCACCAGTGTATTTTCTTCCCTTGTTTCAGTGACATGTATGTTAAAACTGTAGCTGATATTCATTACTTTTCAAATTCTTAGTTTTAGCATGTTAAAGAGGAAAACTATGTTCCATGGATTATGTCTACAAAAATAAACAAATGAGATGCACTCTTGGGATTGGTATTTTGTTGAATAAATTGAAGTTGAGTGTTTAGGTCTGAGTACCACCAGGCCTCCCCTTCCTTTCCCTTCACTGCATATAGCTTCTTCCTCTTTTTCTTCACTGTCTCACCATATCCAAAAGCAACCTTTTCTCCTTCCTGTCATCTTGATATTCTCAGCCATACAACTATGTTAACAAACTCTGTCCCCGCAACTCAGCATCTAAGCCTTCCTTCCTCCTAGCCCTTCCATGCCAAATTAAAATCACCGACTGGGAGGGACAACCCTTTTATCTCAGAATTTTAAAGTAACAGGTGGTAGAAAATATGTTTTACAAACTGTTATTTATCTAGAAGAAACTTTTAAAGATATTGTTAAAGCACAACAAGTCTCAGCATATTTTTGAAGGCATATGAATAACCTGACTAAAAATCACCTCCTAAGAGGTAAAAATGTGATACCAAAGGTCTGTGTCAGAGGAATTGTTTCAAGTGTCAACGAGCTAGGAAATCTTAAAATGCTATTTTCCCCTATCATTATATTCAATTCAATTGACGAGATTTAACATCTTTCAATCTTTACAATTCTGTACTAAACTAAGAACTCTGGAATCAAAACGTTGGCTTATTTGAATCCAGAACACCTTTTTTTTTATGATAGAAGAAACAATACATCATTCAAAAGCAGCCCAGTGCCACTGAATATCAGCTAAGGAGACAGTCTTAAAAGCACTAGAAGTACAACACCAAAAAAAGAGAGAGAGGGATCCAAGACATTTCAAAACAAAACTAATGATCCTTTTTAATTCAACAGGATAGAAGGAAAAACAAAATAATCTCAATTCCACAATCAGAGTTTATGCATTTGGCAGACTGGGAAACAAATATGGGCAACCAGTCATCAAATACTATGATCATGGTTTTTGAGAGTGTTGAGTTGACAATTGTGACAGACAATGCATGATATGAAGCAAGCAAACAGCATACAACAATGATTTCAAAACCCAATGAAAAGAAAAGGAAAAACACATCACAACTGAGATAAAATAAAGGCTCACGGGAAGATTGCAGAAACAAGAGAGTAATTCTCTGAAGTGTGAATCCCCCCATTAAGAAGAGGCTCTTCTACACCACCAATCTCTCCCGAGGACTTCCCCACCTGATCACCACAAGCCCTTTTCAGCAATTCATAGTTATCACAATAATAACAATAACCTTAGTTCAATCTATCCAGTTTGGTTTCCCAGTCAAGCAATGGGAATTCATTTATAAGTAAGAAAAATCCAACCTCGAATTTGACTCGTTAAAAAAAGTTATTTTAAGGAATCGTCCCGTTCAATTTCTCTCAGCAACCAAGCAGTCAACTACTAATATGTAAAAACGCCATTAAGAAAGAAATAGGAAACCTTTCCAAGGGAGGAGAGCGTGGGCTGTTCAGGATCGGGCGCCATATTTCTCTTTTACACCAGGAACAAATTTGAAGAAAAAAACGAAGAGAACAGGAAAGAGAAAGACTAAAGGTTACGTCTGGCTTCAAGAGTTTGGATATGCTAATTAATACACTGAAAGCGAAGGAAAGGAAAACAAGGTAAGGGTTTTCCTCTCTCTCTCTCTCTCTATTTGAAGGGACTACCAAACCCCCCCAGGCGCCAACCCCCGCAGAAAAAAAAGGAAAAAAACACTCAAAGACGTGTCCTTTTATCGACCAAATGGATGTTACAAAAAATAGTAAGATCTAACCACTTGTCTATTTTTGTATTTTAAAATATGAAAAAAAAATTAATATTTTTTATTTATTTTTTTTACTTCAATTTAATTTTTTAAATATATTATTATATTTTCAAGATAAAAATATTTAAAAAAAATCATTAACATCCAAGTATTTTTAATCAATTTTAACAATTAATAATTAACAAATTAATAATGATGATTAACAAAACCAAATTAAATGAGTTAATTGTACTCTCCTACATATTTTTAATCAACTTTAACTATTAATAATGAT
>Ga0325404_1004545_pt1 | contig 14722 bp, 9 predicted proteins | sample PopdelMetagenome_18_FD_205664 | JGI IMG/M metagenome (GOLD analysis project Ga0325404, IMG submission 205664) | Populus deltoides microbial communities from Bellville, Georgia, United States - Xylem-Control-R1 | ecosystem: Host-associated > Plants > Phyllosphere > Stem > Wood/Secondary xylem... | reverse complement strand
ACTCTCGACGAATTATGATGAGCTCCGTCAAATAGTCATGGAGATGAGATCAAAGATGGGTGACGATACTTGTGCAGCTTCTTTTTGGCCGTATGGTCCCGGGAACAACCAGCCTCCTCCTCCTCCAGCTCTGCCGCTATTCTAGTTTTTGTTTTTTAAACACATTAAATTTGTAATGAATATTATTTAACATTACTTTTACATTTTTAATGTTTAATGCATTTTTATTTGTTTATTAAGGTTTTTTACAATTAATCAATTATTTTTTATATATATTATATCCGTCGGTATTTAACAGAGAGTTGCCGAAGAATTACCATCCATGCCATCCTTACCGACAGCATCACCGATGGATATTATCCGTCGGTGATTAAATGCCGACGGAATTACCAACGGATATCGGATAATATCCGTCGGTATTACACAGAGAGTTGCAACAAAATTACCAGCCATGCCATAATTACCGACGGACAATCCGTCGGTAATTACCGACGGATTTATTCCGTCGGTAATGTTCCCGCGGGAAAATTTTTTTTTTGGCGCACGCGTATCCGTCTGTATTACCGTCGGTGTTTCCGTCGGTGGGTGGTTTTTTTTATTAGCGACGGAAATGGGATTTATCGACGACTGTTATACCGACGGACGTGTTCCGTCGGTGAGTTCGTCAGTATTATTTTCACCAACGGATTTCATTGCTGTCACCGACGGAATGAGTCCATCGGTAAAACTGGATAATGTTGTAGTGACGTAATATTATGGTTGCATGATTAGAAGTTCATATTAAAAATATACATACATAGACATGAGTTTGCATTCCTATCCTACTGATAGCCATTACGAATTTAAACAAAAGGATCTAATAAAAGTTATACATTCAGTACATTGATTCATACAAAATACATTGTGATTTAGAATGCATCTACATGATTCCTTGCAAAAGTAGGTTCCCGTGTATCGGGTTTCCTAGACATCTCGTTGGTGTGACGTCCCTGCAGCAGTACAAAACATTTAAAAGAATGCAATTACTTAATAATAATAATAATGGTAACTAAACGGTCTGGCAGTTAAATGAAGCATTAACATTTATAATTTCTTCATGTACTTGGTATAAACAGCTTGTAGTACATATAGATGTACCAATTTTTGCAATCAACCATAATCTTAAACCCGGCTATCCTCTTAAGGCATCATTTGCTGAGGTTAATCGTTCACTCACCCCGGTCATCCACTTTGGATGCCATTAGCCAAAGTTAATCAATCATTCGTCCCGGGCATCCATTCGGATGCCATTAGCTAAAGTTAATCATTCATTTGTCCCGACCATCCATTCGGATGCCATTAGCCGAAGCTAATCATTGATTGTCCCGGCCATCCATTCAGATGCCATTAGCCGAAGCTAATCATTCATTTGTCCCGGCCATCCATTCGGATGCCATTAGCCGAAGCTAATCAGTCGTTCGTCCCGGTCATCCATTCGGATGCCATTAGCCGAAGCTAATCAACCATTTGTCAACATTTAAGCGTTTGACAATCTAATATCGGTTCTAACACAATATGGTAATATTCATGTTAAAGTATTTCATTATTCAACGTATGAAAAAGGAAGGTACAAGTCACCTATCTGCTCCACCTGGGGGTTGTTCTTGTCATGACGATGGTCCAATCCCGACCGCACCACCTAAGACATCAATAGTCACAAATCAGTACATTTGTATTTTTGAATCACATTCGTCACCACACTTATTTCAAGAGTTCATATGTTCACATTCAAGTGTTCCACATTTTACACCATCATACCATGAAATTGTTACTAGCATTTAAGTCATTTCTGCCTAGGAGGCTTATTTTAGAAATCGGCAGCGAGAACTGGTTCGCTGCAGGCTGCCTAATTTGGCAGCGACAACTATTTCGCTGCAGGCAGCCAGTTCGGCAGTGAAAATTGTTTCGCTACAGGCAGCCAATTCGGCAGCGAAAACTGTTTCGCTGCTGGCGCCACAGTTTCGGCAGCGAATCAAAATTTCGCTGCAGCCAACTCAACTTCGGCAGTGATTTGCTGCAGACAACTCCACTTTGGCAGCGAATCGCAAGTTCGCTGCAGAACATGCCACTCGGCAGCGAATTGTTAATACGCTGCAGACGACACAGTTTCGGCAGCGAATCACCATTCGCTGCACAACACACAACTCGGCAGCGAATGCTAATTCGCTGCACAACACACAACTCGGCAGCGAATGCTAATTCGCTGCAGCTGACATAGTTTCGGTAGCGAATCAGAGTTTCGCCGCACAACACACAATTCGGCAGCGAATGCTAATTCGCTGCAGCCGACACAATTTCGGCAGCGAATCAGAGTTTCGCTGCACAACATACAATTCGGCAGCGAATGCTAATTCGCTGTAGCCGACACAGTTTCGGCAGCGAATCACAGTTTCGTTGCACAACACACAACTCGGCAGCGAATGCTAATTCGCTGCAGCTGACACAGTTTCGACAGTGAATCAGAGTTTTGCTGCACAACACACAATTCGGCAGCGAATGCTAATTTGCTGCAGGAGACTCAATTTCGGCAGCAAATGCTAATTCGCTGCAGCCGACGCAGTTTCGACAGCGAATCACAATTTCGTTGCGCAACACACATTTTGGCATGAACACACACCACACATGCTATAACAACCCCAGTATATACACTGTCACTAAGTTCCAGCAGAACACACACATCGAAACCATCAATTTCAGCACATAATCCTTCAACAAAATCCCAGCAGAACACGCACATTGAAAACCATCAATTACAACATATAATCTTTCAATAAATTCCAGCAGAACACACACATTGAAACCATCAATTTCAGCACATAATCGTTCAACAAAATCCCAGCAGAACACACACATGCATGCTGGCCAACCCCATAGTTAAAGCCAACCCTCTACCATGATTTGTTATTTCCATTTTATTCATTTTTCTTTGTTAGATGTTCTGAAATTGGCTTCATTTCATTTATGTTTCCTTGTTCTCCTAGTTAATTTCAGTTTCCTTCACAGCTAGCTTAGGTCTTAGGTCAATTTTCTTAGGCTTTTCTTCTTCATTTCCGTTTTTGGTCTTAAGGAGAAGAGGAAGGGAGTTTCATGAACCATACCTTTCGAATCTAAGTTTGAGGAAGGTTTGACACTATTCTTTCTCTTCTCCTGCTGGTTCTCCTCCTTCTTCTTCCTCTCACGTTTTCAAGCCCTCTTTTTCCTTTCCTCTAGGCAGCTGTCCAATCTTCTCTCAAGGTCTCAGCTTTCCCTCACACGTTCACAAAGCACTCTCTACTGGTTTGGTTTAGGTTTCTGTTGTGAAAGAGGAAGGGAAGAACGACATGCAGCTGCTGTTTAGGAAGAGGATGGATCATCCTCTCTCTCCTCTTGTATTTATACTCCCCATCAAATGAGGTGGGTTGTTTGGGGTTGGTTTAGATGTGTTCTTATCCTTGTTTTGGTCTATCTAAAACCGGTTTTACCCCTCCCTCCCAGCTCCTTAAGTTAATTTTTTTAAAAAAAAACAAAAACTGCGTCGCTGCCGATGCAGAAATCGGCAGCGAAAACTGCGTCGCTGCCGATCCAGAAATCGGCAGCCAAAACTGCATTGCTGCCGATCCAGAAATCGGCAGCGAAAACTGCGTCGCTGCCGATGCAGAAATCGGCAGCGAAAACTGAGTCATCAATTCGTATATATATATATATATTTTCTCTTGGGTGTTTACAAGCCTAGTCACATGGGCCAAGCTGGACCTAGCTCCCGAAAAAAAACAAAAAAAATGCTTTGTTTTCATGCATATGACCAATATCCTCAAAATATTTTGAACATTTCTTTTTTCTGAAAAATAAATATTTGAAGTTTCAAAATGTGTTTTAGCATTGTATTTTTTAAACACAAAAATTATTTCCTTGCATTTTGGATTCTATAACATGTTTGTAAATTCCAAAGGGTATTGGCCAATATTTCAAAAATATAAAAATCTTATTTTTAGGGAATTTGTCTTTATTCTCTATTAGTTTCCTAATTTGCTTTATTTGATTGTAAATCATTCAAGATTATATCCTAGACTAGTGTAATGAGTCCATTCCTAAATAGAGGTATATATAGGCTATATATATAAGCCTCCTCTGCTTATCTTAAAAAGGAGAAAAAAAAAAGAGATAAAAAAGAAAAAAAACAATAAATATTTTTCCACTGTTCAACAGAGAGGGCACCAGGGTAGTCTCCAGGTTTTGACTTGGCTATATAAACAAGTTTGTTAATCTCCAGTCCATCGAACATTGCCAAATAGGAGTTCACAAAATCTAAGGGTTTTATTTAAAAAAATCCTAACGGTAAAAAAGAGGAAGGCTTTCTTTTGTTTTCAAAGGTAGAAAGGCAAAGGCTTTTTCCATCTGTCTGTACTTCATCTTTTGTAGTCAAGACAAGTGAGATCTGCAGGTATAAGTCTCAATTTTCCCATTCCTTGCCGCATTTAAGTCTTTTGTTTTGATGTTTTAAAAACCTGTTTTGTCCTTTGCTTTGCACATTTGGTTTCTATTTTTGACATTACAATGAATGCTTGTCTACTGTTCCTTCCGTGGCTTTGAGCTTAGAAGGGTGTTTATGTTAGAGTTTGCAGTTTCTTTTTTTTCTATGATTCATGAGGAACAATGGGTCTCGTAGGTCTTCATTATCAGTTCACTCCCTTGTAATGGGTCTCGTAGGTCTTCATTATCAGTTCACTCCCTTGTTCGGGCGCTTTCCCTGTCTTATAATCTTGTATGGGGTAGCTTTGCTCCTAAATGGAGCTTTACCTAGAGGAGAAAGTGAAATACGAGGGAAGTCCCTTTGCATTTGAAGTAATCTTTTGGGAAGGTTCAGAGGGTCATGTTTTCATCTCCGCTCTTTGAAGATGAAATAATTGGCCATGTTGTTTTGCTTTTGGTCTGTGATACATGTGTTATAAAAGCATGCTCTTCAAGTTCGTTCCTTTTGTATCAAACTAGTATGGCAATTTTCCCAGGTTGGTAAAAAAGGATAGGTCATGAGTCACGGACACTGCATTAGAATTTTGAGTTCAAACTTTGGTTTCAGAACTTTGGCTCCTTTGTGTATACGGATGTGTTTCTTTTCCGGTTATAGAATTTTAAGTTGAGTTGGTTTTGAAAGGTTTTTTTTTGAGTTGTTTTAAACTTCTTGTAAATCTTATAATATATATATATATATATATGATGGCTTGATACCTTTATTTGTGATGTTTGCATTTAATTGTGATACTTGTGTTTTCACCAAATATAAAAATGTTTTTGCATGTTGTATACAGCCAATACCCTTTTATTTGTTGTTTTTCTTACGAAAATCTATTTTTAGTGTATATTTAAATAAAAATAGATTCTAAAGAACAAAGTTATCAAACCTAGTCAAACTCATGACTTAGGTCATAGATAGGTGAAGTTAGTCCAAATTGATTCGGGTCAATTCAAAACACTATTGTCCCATGTGTGCGGTGTCGCGGCGAATCTTCCACTTTATCTTGTTTTGGTATTCTGGAAATGAGGGAGACAAGGAATTCTTGTTTTTTATTCGTGAAAAGCAAGGATGAGAGTCGTCACCTAGTATTTTGGTCACTAAAAACCATAACTGCTCTTAAAGATCGGGCACGGGGACTGGTTGCATAAAGAAAATGTATTAGCACCCCCAATACGCTTGACCAAAGGTAGGCTGCATTGTTTAATTTTCTAATAAAAAAATAAAGTCTTGTAATGTTTTTTAATTATTCATTTGTCTACAGGTTAAGAAAAGTCTTTATCAGTAAGGAGGTCCTTATCTTATCGAGTAAAACTTAATCTTTCTAACGTCAATACACACACACACACACACACATATATATATATATACACACCTTTTTAATATCGGGAATAAGTTTTACGTATAAATTCATAATCTCAGATACTAAAAAAAAAAATATTTTTTGGGTATTTTTTAAAATATTGATCTAGTTCTCATAACTTTAATAAACTGGTTATTAACGTCAAAAATGCATTCTAATATTTATTTTTTGAAATTTTCTTTGTTGTATGAAAATATGAAATGATTTTTTTGAGAGACTTAGCCGTATGCATGAAAACAATTTTTTTTGTTTTATAATTTTTACAATCTTTCAACAAAAATCAGGTATTTTAATATTGAATTTGTATCTTTACAGTATACAAATACAATCCAGTATTAGAGAAATACTCAGAAAAATCATAAATTTTTCGAAAGGATTTTTTTTTAAATTTTTATAGATTGGGCCGGACTAGTGAAAAGTGGAGAAGCTCTCAACTGTTCACATGCAACGTGAACAGTGGAGACTGAATTAATTCACTCTCCACTATTCACTTTGCATATGAATAGTGGAGACAATGGAGCAAAGGAAGAAGAAGGAAGAAGAGAGGGGCGGGGGGAAAGCAGACCAGGCGGTTCCTCGAGGCGGTGCTGCTAGTTCTAGGTTGTTGGATGGCGGTTCTGCCCCTTCTCTGTTTTGTGTTTTTTCCAATATTTCTCCTTCTTTCAGTTTCTGTTCTTCCTCCCTTCTCTGTTTCTGTTGATGTGTTCTGCCCCTTCTTCTTTTAGTATTGTTTCTCTCCTTCTCTGTTTTCACCTCCTACATTTGGATGTGGTGTTGGTGGTGCTGGTGGTGGAGTGGCGCTGGGGTAGACGGTGGTTATTCTTTTTTTGCGTTTTCCTTGTCCTTTGTTTCTGCCCTCCCTCACATTCGTTCTTATTTTCTCTGTTTTGCTTCTATTTCTCCTCTCTCTCTCTCTCTCATTTGTTCTCCCCTATTTTCCTTTCCCTTCAATCCATCTTCATCTTTCTTTCTCTCTATTCTATTTCCTTGTTTTTTGCCCCCTCTTTCAATTCTCTTCATTGCCCTCCTATTTATAGGTAGGAGGAGAGTGAGTCCCCCTTGCCTTGTCCCATCGTGGCGTAGAGGGGAACAGGGCTACCTTACCCCTGCAGGGTAAGGTGACTGGCCATTTGCAAGGCATGGTCCTCCTGGTTTCTTAGTCATGGTGGTATGCCAAGTAGGGCTATGGGTTATGTCAGTGAAGGGTCAAGTCGGGGGAGAGAGAGGGAGAGAAAAAGAGAGCGGGAAAAAAAGATTTTTAAAAGAACATCTTCTCCTTCCTCTACTGCACGTCCAGAGGAAGAAGAAGAAGAATAACATCGTTCAAAATGATACTGTTTGGTGTTACTTTTTTTTTTTTGAAAAAAAAAATTGAATTTGAGAATAATCAAAAATTGGGTTATGGAAACTATTATTTCATTATATTTTCCTGAAAAAAGTTTAATTTGTGCTGCTTTAAAAATGTTTTTCAAAAAATCAAATTAAATTTTATTAAGTTATAGATACACCCATTAGGTTGACTAAGTCACCCACAACGGTTTATATATTTACCCAGCGGTCCAATAATGCACAGAAAGTAAGAAACAACCATTTTTTGAGCATAATATGGGCAAAAGATTCCCCACTTCCAAAAAATGCTATAAAGATTTATAAAAGATTCCCCTACTTTCAAAGATATGCTATAAAGACTAGTGTAAGACAGCTTTTGAACTTTAATAACCCGTACTGATGCCTCGGCTTTATTAATCTTTCTCTGCTTGATGATGCAAAAAAATCGACATAATGGAAACAGAAGATGCAGAATATGAACAAAGACTTAACCATAACTTTTAAAGACGCATCATTACCTTTTGTTAAAATTATGATTCGACTCGTAAAATTATAGATTTTACAAGTGAATATAAACTAAACGTGTTAAATCATTCATAAATCTTAGAAATGAATAAAATCAAATTAAATTATTAAAATCAAGTAACTGATTTTACGATTTCAGCACAAAACAGCAATTAATGCACTCTAGTTCCAGATGTCAAGCAATTATTGGCATATTACACAGTACACACACAGAGCAAAAGCAAAAGCTGCAAAACAATTAACACGTAACACGTTCTCTCTTCATCTTTCTTCATCGACTTCCACAATTCAAATCAATGGCCGACTTGTAGGTTAGCCTATTTTATTATTATCATTTTTTTTTCACAACGTCTGTTAAAAGCGAAACTCAATTCAGGCCACTTTGAATCGGTTTGGAAATGTTATTCACAGTTGTTTTCATTATTTTTCAAATTAAAAAGCATGAATAATACAGTTTACACACACACACTCTTTCAGCAATATAAAAAATTAAATTATTTTTTATATTTTTATATTTAATTAGTGTTGTAAATTTAATTTTTATAATGAATATAATGTAAAGATTTTGTTTTTGGTTACCAATAAAAATTTTCTATTGTAATTTTTAATTTAAATTAAATAAAATAAATATTTTACGATCACAACTATAAAATATTAAGAAGACTATTATAATTTATATTATATTTTTTTCATGAAAAATAGTTGTAATTTTGATATAACTTTTATTTTATTGTTGAAAAAATTCCTCTTGATTTTTAATAAATAAACTTTTTTTTTCAAAATTTCACCAAAAATAAAAACAAAAAAATAATTATAAAACTAAAATTTAAAAAGTAAAATAGTTTTCTGTCAACAAAGCTTATGTTATTTTTGCCTTAGTAGTTTTTGAGCTGAGATAGTTATGGCCTCATGTATACTTGGTTAGTTGGTTCTCTTAAGAATTCAAAATTACATGAAAATTCATGTTTGTTTTCTTTTCCATGCCCTTCATCTTGCTATTATTATATCTCAAATAAAATTAGAATGTGAAATTCAATTTGGAAATGGAATGATAGTTATATTCTAATTTTAAATCTAATTTCTGAATTTAGAACAAACCATAATGATCAAAACTTGTAGTCATTATTATAAAACTTAATACGGTGAGTTAATTGTTGGTCTGCCGGTCTAAACCTGACTGAAGTTTAGTTTAAAATAAAACCAAGTGTAAGGCGAACCAGTCTACCCTAGTTGAGTGGTAGATCAATTCACGATCTAACTGACTTGGTCAAAAACCGAATGAGATTCAATTTGATTTTTCCCCCAAAATAGCTTTATTTCAATATATATTTTTGTTTAAAAATCTTAAAAAGATAAAAATGTTTTTATTTGAAGCATGTATTTTAAGGTGTTTGAACTATGTATGAATTTTTATTTGAAGTATCAATTTTTATTTAATGTATTTTAAAATTCCTTATGATTTTACGATCCGTTTTTACGATCCGAGTTTGTTTTGTATTTTTTATGCCGTGTTAAAATCACGATTTTAACAATCTTACCTCCCAATGTTGATTCCGTGAGTCCAATCATTTATGTTATTATTTTTAAGATAACATAAAAAAACAATTAAATTTAAAAACTTAATATTAAATAAGATAAAGATAAATTTATATAATATTCATACTAAAAAAATATTCATTTAAAAATATGTTAAATAATAATAATATAAAATTATTATTAAAACATCATCTAACAACTTAAATTTTTAATTAAGTTTATAATAAAAAAATTTTATATTGTAGCACTGTGTAGGTATAAGAAATTGGACAAATTAGACGGTCAGTAAAATTTTTACTTGTAGCATGTTACTTATCTTCTTTCCTTTTATTATATGTAATTAAAGACTTATTTCATTTTTTTTCTAGTTTATTTAATATATTTTGATTATTATAAAAAATAATCAGTTAACCACATGTATAATAAAAAAACCATGCCCAAAAAATTTTTTTGGATGAATAAGGTAGAATAGGAAATTAAAAAACCGTGTCAAGTCTTTCATTTAATTAATAGGCAACCTAACTTGTGAATTTTTTGAAATTGATGGTGTTTATGAAAAATTTGGAAAAGCAGCACAATCAAAAGGTGACACCGCTAGAAAATTTTGGAATTGGTAAAATCAAGAGGCAACTTACTTTTTGAATTTTTATGATTTTGTTCAAATTAATAGGCAACCTAACTTGTGAATTTTTTGAAATTGGTTTAATTAAAATACAAAAGATATTTTTATAAAGCAACTTGCTCGAAATAATTTTTAACTTGTTATTTTATGTCTGTTATTTTATAGAGCGATTATTAAAAAATATTTTATATATTAAACAACTCTTCTTCCACCCTTATCTGTACTGGTTTTTAGAATTAAAATTGATGAAGAAATAATTGTGATAATTACCGAATAAATTCTCATCGTTTAACTTTAATTATCCGTCGTAAAAAGAAATAAGAACATAACAGTTTTTAGCTTTAAAATTAGAGGTTTTTCCTTTGAAAAAACAGTTCAGAAGATTTAAAAAAAAAAAAAAGTCTTTTCATCATGACCTAAATACACATAAATGGGCTGAAAAAAAAAATTTAGGGGCAGATAATTAATTTATAATAAATCCAAATTCTAGTACATAATAAGTTGACAAAAAACAAACTCAAGCCTATAATCCGGAGCCAGAACCCAAGCCTGATCCGAGCTCACACACATGGGTTGAAGTCACACTCAAAATTCTACTATATAACAATATTACAGAACAATCACATTATACACATAGGGAAAGTGAAATAACTTAGATATTATGCAACAAATGGAGGGATCATTGTCTTCACTTACCAATCAATATGAATCCCTTGGATTTTCAAGGAGGTGAAGATATGCTTCTTTATTCACGGACTTGATTCCTTAATCTTCAACCTTCCTCCAGATCCCTGGCTTGTCAACCGGACATGGGAAATTTTTCAAATTGAAACAATTGCTAACCTCAACATAACGTATTGACTGCATGGTCTTCTGTAAGTCAGTCCAGTCTTCATCCAAGAATGGCAAGAACTTCAAACACAAACCCTCAAGGTAGTTCCAAGAGAAGGCACTCTCTTCCTCGGAATGAGCACTTGGATTGATGCTTTTGAGATCTCCTTTCTCAAGGCAGAGATATTGCAGAACAGAAAGCTTCGTTGGATTAATCCATTTAGGCAAACTCTTGTGACGGTAGCGCCTAAGATACAATTCCTTGAGGTTTGGAGGAGGGTGTAGTCGATCTAGCATCTCTAGGATAGTTCTATCTTTACAATCTTCAGTGTTGATGGCTAGAACCCTAAGTTTCACAAGCTTTGATAAGAGCTCCCCTTCACTTTCAGTGATTTCGCTCTCATCGCTGAGGTTCATTCGAAGTACTCTTAGTTGGACCAGTTGTTTTAGCTCTAGGAGATGACAACTTTGTGGTGTGGCTTGACGTACCACCCTGAAACCTGATAGTTCTTGAAGTTGAGAGAGGTTTCCAATTCCTTGGGGTAGGTATTGGAGACCACAAGATCCACAGTCCAGGACTATGAGATTCTTCAAATAAGAGATTGATGGATGCAGTTTAGTTAAATCACTGCATTCGGCTAATATCAAAAGATGGAGATTACGAAGTTTTCGGATTGAAGATGGCATTTCTTTAAGGCCTCCAGCTCCACTGAGATTTAGATATGCTAGGCGTTGAGCGAAAAAATCCAGCTCAAGAGCTTCTCCATGGAAGTGCTATCTAACCTAATTCGAGAGAGATCCAATACCCTGAGAGAGTCAAGTGACACCATTTGGTTCTTACTGAAGGGAAATTGACCTTGACTGCTGGCCATTAATAGCAATGCCCTGAGCTTTGAACAAAGCTTTAATGTTACTGTGCTCATTTCACTCGTCAGGCCCAGCCATCGTGAATCAGGTGACACTTTCTGCTTGCCTGCTTCAAAGCTACACAACATCTCATCTTCAGCAAACATTGTTGTTAAATCACGAACCAAATCATGCATCTTACAGCTGTAGACTCTTCCATCATAGCCACGCCTCTCCACAACTTCTACAAGGCATCTTCTGACTAGATCTGTCAAATATTCATATCCCAAGTCCTCTGCGGTTTTTGAGTGCTCTGTTCTCTGGATGAAGCCCTCTCCAACCCACCAATGCACTAATTGCTCAGCTTGAATCACGGAATCTTCAGGATAAATTGAGAAGCATAGAAGAAATTGCTTCAGATGTGTAGGGAGTGCATCATAGCTCAATTGCAGAGAAGTCTTAACTGAGCTATTTTGCTTCCTGGTAGTCAATTCATGGAAGTGATCAAGAATGTCTTTCCACTTGCCAAGGTTGTGAACTTCTGTTGCAAGAAAGGCTGCTATTGTCTTAATTGCAAGAGGGAGCCCCCCACATTTCCCAACAATTTCTTTGCCTACTTTTTCAAATTGGCTATTAGAACATTTTCCCTTGGTCTCCTGGAAGGCAAAGTTGCAGAACAATGACCAGCTGTCCTTCTCATCAAGAACTTTTGGGTGGTGAATGCGTGAACTTTCAACTCCCATATGGGTTGCCACATCTTCATTTCTTGTTGTGATCATGACACAACTTCTCTTTTCTGTTTTTTGAATAGCAGAACATAGCTTACCCCACAATTCTTGATTGAAGCTCCAAACATCATCCATGACAATGAGGCAACTCTGACCTTGAAGTGATTGGTTGATAGCATGCAACATTTGGCCTAGATCAGACACCGGGGAGGGATTCTCTCCTAACTGCACCAATATGCTCTTGATTATCCTTTCATCACTGAAATCCTGAGAAACGGACACCCAGATTTTTTTATCAAAGCAGCCAGCGACCGCCCTATCTTCAAAAAACTTTTGTGCAATGGTGGTTTTACCTAAGCCCCCCATTCCCACAATGCCAATTCTTTGGAGTACTCCACTTGCACTAAAAATCCATCGTTTTAGCTTTTCTATATCTTCTTCCAGTCCAATAACCTCAGATGGCTCACAATCCTGAGAGGTAAATACCTTAGGTCGGTAAGTGTTGTCTCCCAATGATAGAAGATGTTGTGGAGTTAAATATGCGCTCAAGTCACTCCCCATCTTGCCCATGCGTGAGTTCAAGTCCATCAATTGCCTCCCCATTCGACACCTGAAGAAAAATTCATCAGGTGTGTATTTGGAGCAGGACCCATCTTTCTGATAATCATATCTAAGAACGCAATCTGTCAATATGTCATCTGCTTCGTAAACCAGATCTCTCAGCTTGATCAAGCTCGTCTTGAGAGTTTCCTTCTTCATTTTGAGGTTATTTGTGTCAGCAAGAAAGGCTTTGACGAGGTCGAGTTGTGTCTTCAAAGCTTGAAATTGATTTTTGAAGTCAATTGCAAATTGAGCTTGATTCATGAGAGCGCTAAACACTTGATCTCCCAGGTTTTCAATTAGAACAGTTTCCACCGCCATTTGCTTGTTCTGATGATATGAGAGAGATTCACAAGTCTGACTTGATAATCAGAAAATGTATTAAATTCCCTGCAATTAGATAATCCCACAAGGCTAGAAATTAGAGGGAGCAGAGAACAAAGCCGCAAAAGTATTGATCCATGCAAAATAGCAGCACAAGCGAACTAGCAGAAAATCCTAATAGGATCATATGTCAAAGTCTAAGCCTCTACCCATTACTCGGAGATAAGCATTTATGATGTCTTGCTATTATTCCGTATATGATTATGGCTTTCGCTGATTTTATGTAAGAAACGCTTTTACTAATTTTGAGCAGAAGAGTACTTTGAATTCAACAATGGCTAAACCATTGCCAAAATGAAGTGAATATAATATTGTATTATTTTATCCTCTCATTAATTAATTTTCAGCGTGATGATTAATTTGGTACTTGTTTATGCAAGTGTTTTCCTTCTTCTAAAACCTTATAATGATAAAAATAGAAGATTTATAAAGCAAAGATAAATCATCTGTGACAAATTAGCTAACATCTTCCAGAACTCATCCAATTATTTTCTAAATAATTTAAGAACATATAATAAATATATAGAAGCTTACTTACCAAAGTGTGGTAAAACAGATGCTTCCAAGGTAGAGATTCTGGGCTTATGAAACGGAAAGTTTCTGATGATAGATAGATTTGTTAGATGCGGCTTGAATAATTGCGAACAGGAGAATAGAAGTGAAATAAAGGAGACAAAAGAAGCTAATGGGATATCAGAAAAATGAAAGAGGGAACAGCTGGTTTCGGTATACTTGTAGAAGTTGTTTAGGAATGCAGGTGATTCAATTATAGGGCCAATTAATTAATGTTGCTAATTTATAGAAGTGATTGGTGTGAATAAAAGAACAAGTACGAGTTCCAACCAAAGGCAAAGAAAGGAAAGCACATAACCATCTAGGTGGTGGTCAGTGATAAGAGTTTAGGATTAAGGGGTTTGCTCCTCCTGTGGTCTTAGGTTCGAACCCTATGGTTGCTCATATGATGGTCACTAGAGGCTTACATGGTCGTTAACTTCAGGGCCCGTAGGAATAGTCGAGGTGCGCGCAAACTGACCCGAACACCCACATTAATTTAAAAAAAAAAGGAAAGCACATAAAAAATATAGTAACTTTTTTTGTATGCAATAAAAATTTTATAAATATATCAATTTTATAATTTTTTTTATAAAGTGTTTTTGTTATATAAACTTTATTTTTACTCTAAATTTATTAATTTAATATTATATGAATATTTAAAAAAAATATTATGTATAATTAATAAATTAATTATAGAGCATATTAAACTAACAAAAATTACTAGAACTCCTTCATTGAAAAAAAAAACCCAACTAAACGATGCAAAAATTGATCTAGTAGAAGGCCAAACATTTTGCAAAGGAATGTCTGGAGACTTCACAAGGATGACTTGTAGTGTTCCAAATGCATATCAACCCATGACCATGAGAGTCCAT
>Ga0325404_1004543_pt1 | contig 14725 bp, 8 predicted proteins | sample PopdelMetagenome_18_FD_205664 | JGI IMG/M metagenome (GOLD analysis project Ga0325404, IMG submission 205664) | Populus deltoides microbial communities from Bellville, Georgia, United States - Xylem-Control-R1 | ecosystem: Host-associated > Plants > Phyllosphere > Stem > Wood/Secondary xylem... | reverse complement strand
TGAAAGGGATGTTGTCTATGTGAGTTCATGAATCTGGAAATTGGTACCTTTTGTATTAATTATATATAGTTATGAGAAATGTCTGTGGAAAATTGAGGTGATAAGCTTAGGCATGTGATCATATCAAAATATAGTAAGAATATAATTGATGGACTATATGTATTGGTTAATCATTTTCATGCTTGACATGATCATCAGATCCCCACTTCAGAATGGAAGGTAAGGATATTATCAAGATTTGATATTATCAAAGGAATAAAAACAAATCAAGATTTGATGATTTGGCACATGGGTTAAGCATCGCTCGATCTTTCACCCATTTTCAATACTAACAATAAATATTATAATATATTATTTGTTTTTCAATGTTTATAACCGGAGAAACTTGATTAACCAATATAATTTCGTTGATATTACAAAGAGAAATGATATAATAATTTAAAGAATGCAGAGACCTGAAGGAAAAGGAAAAAACAGAATGTCAATCGAACGCATAATCTTTTTAAACCAAGGGGAGATTACCGGATGATTTCTTCAAAATCGAGTAATAATAATTAAAAAAAAACATTTTACTCATCGATTAATCTTTCTAAATAGTTGTGAGTGGAAGATGAATACACAGAAAAATGCACAGAAAGTCTCCTCTTGCGGACTTCAGAGTTTGTTTTAGTGCTCTATTCAAATTAAGTATACTCCATCTTAGTCCATAGACATGGACTCAAAACAGAGTTGTTGCCCAACTTGTTCTAGTGCATGCAGTGAAGCAAACAAGTCTTCAAAGTTCAAACAAAGTCAGAAATCGCAGCTCATGCTTGCTTGTAGAAGCTAATGAATGATTCACTCTATTTAGATAAAGGACAAGAAATTCCCACCAGGCAGTTTGATAGACATCACTCTAGTGGATGACTTAGCAGCGCAAGCACAAAAGCCACGCCCTCTTGCTCATATCTTTACTGACTGATAAACGAATTCGTAGTATAAGTTGGATGTTATACCACAAAACTTTATATACTCCTTCGATATACATTGTGCAAGCAAGCAAAGATGGCCAGAAAGGAAACTTTGTTGGTTTCTTTCACTTGCCTCCTTGTGGTGGCATCCGTTGCCATGTGTGCTAATGCTACAGCAGCTCCTCGTCTGCTGGCATCCGAGCAAGTGAATTCTCCTCTAGGTAAACTAAATTTATTGTGCCTGCTCATGGTTCATTGTTGATTCTATTTATTCTTTGAGCTTGTTGCACTATTGAGGTATGCATAATCCGTGATTCTTTGAAGGTTGTCGCTGCTGCTTCTTTGTCGGAGAGGCACCAAACTTACGCTGTGGACATTCATGCTGCAGTAACACTGTGGGAGAGAATTGTTGCATCCGAAAATAACAAAACAATGACGTGTGGATGTGGCAGCATGTATGTACATGCTTACGTCGTCATCTGTTGCAGACCAAATAAATTATACTACACGCTGCAAATAATTGGAGGAACATTCTGCAGGATGCAGGAGTTCTTCACTCTTCTTCTATCTTTCTGAATGAGAGGCTCTTTCATTTGTAATTTTACCTTTTTGCAATCCAAGAATTTACCTGCGTACCATTGAATACCTAATGCAAGGGGAGTTTCTACTGAACTAGACCAGGTCTCATCACATTAAACTGTTTCACCTATTTTGCATGCTTGGCTCGATTGGATCACAAATCAGAGTGCAAGCACGAGATGCACAAGAAAATATAAAGAAAGATAAGGCCAATATAATTCCAAGACTGGATAAATATCCGATGCACATGAGTTTACTTTGTTTCCTACTTGATATGCTGTTACATATAACAATAACCTGCAATCATTTTAAACATATCTAAATAACTCCAGTTTTCTTTTGTCCATGTCCAATTGTATCTACTGATACTAATAGTTTCCGACAGGGGACTGAGAAAAACCCGTGTAAAGAAACTTTCTACAGCATTAGAAAGAACCATACCCCCCACAGGATAGAAGTCCAAATGGTGGTCCACCTATGAGTTGGTCTGAAAGCTAATGATTTCTTAATTATGACCAGACAGTCACTCCATTAAGAAACCTGCAATCACCTACTGATGGGTCTGGGAATGTCACCATAGAAAGCCCGTCGAAACTAGTAGATGAATGGGTTCAAAGTTCAAACAAAGTCGGTTATGAAAGTCTATCTCTTTCTCAAAATGAATCTGTATTTTTCAAATCTTTATGAATTTTACCGAATCCGTATATGCATGTTAGTGGAGATAAAAGTAAGCGTTTTTTTTTCCCAGTTTGCTAGATTTTTTTAAAATATATCTGAAGCTTTTTTCGAAAATTTTTATTTATAATATAAGAGTATAAACAGATTAAACCCAAGCCTCCATCTCTCTCTGCCAACTAAACCTACTAGAAACAACATGAATAATCCTCAAGTCATCAATAAACTTCCAGCAACAATAAATAATTTCTTTGTGGCTCAAAAGTTACGTTAAACGTGCAAAGATGAAGTTGTTTAAAGACTTGTTGAAATCTAAATTTTAGTTTGTAAAGACAGGTTCTTGACTGTAGCATGGAAAAGGATGGAACGATTGCAGTTTACTGCTAAACCTGACTCTTATATGACATGTAGGTGAAGTAATTAACAGCTAACGGTGGTTAATTGACTTGTTAATACGATGCAGGCCTCAGCATCAATATTGACAAATTTGTGCTCTACTTTGTTAATACGATGTCGGCTCCTCCGGTGATTTTTGAGAGTTGTGCTAACGTGATGAGAAGCAGGCTGGAAGAAGCAAAGGCCGCAGCATAAACTTCCAGAAAAGTCACGGAAGCAGAAACTGCAACAAGCGCGACAGAGTTTCCAGCAGCAGGTCGGTGCAGGAAGTACTTGCGGGAGGTGAATTTTTGAGCTCCTATAAGTCGGCCAGAAGAGGCATATTTTCTTATGGAAATTGGACTGGAAGAAAAAGGAAGCTATCCACTTGATATATGTCGGCCAAACACATGGTGCTCTAGTTATGAGTAGGAAAGGATTCAACTGAAAAATGCTCAGAAAGTCTCCTTTTGCGGGCTTCAGAGTGGTTTGAGTGCTGTATTCAAAGTACACTCGATCTTAGCCCGAAGACTGGACAAAAAACAGAGAGTTATTGCCCAACTTGTGTTAGAGCATGTAGTGAAGCAAACAAGTCTTCAAAAGTCTTCACAAGGTCAGAAATTGCAGCTCATACTTACTTTTGCATGTACAAGCTAACGAATGACTCGTTCTTTTAAGATAAAGGACAAAAAATGCCCATGAGGCGGTTTGGTAGATATCACTCTAGTGGATGCCTTGGTAGCCCAAGCAAAGAAGTCACCCCTCTTGCTCATATCTTTGCTGACTTGTAACCAAATTTGTAGTATAAATAGGATGTTTATACACAAGGCTTTCTCATTCCAAAAACATTATATATTCCCTTGATATATATTGTGCAAGAAAGCAAAGATGGTGAGAAAGGAAACTATGTTGGTTGCTTTCACTTGCCTCCTTGTGGTGGCATCCATTGCTGTGAGTGCAAATGCAACAGCAGCTCCTCGTCTGCTGGCAACCGAGCAAGTGTATTATCCTCAAGGTAAACTAAATTTATTATGCTTGCTCATGGTTCGTTGTTGATTCAGTTTATTTTTTGAGCTTGTTGCACTAATATTCATGATTATTTGAAGGTTGTCGCTGCTGCTTGTTTGTCGGAAAGGTACCAAACATTCGCTGTGCAAGAACATGCTGCAGTAGCCCTAAAGGAGAGAATTGTTGCATCGCAACATAACAAAACAACGAGGTGTGGATGTGGCAGTATCTATGTGCTTGCTTACATTGTCTTCTGTTGCAGACCAAATAAATTTACTATATGCTGATAATAATTTGAGGAATATTGGAGCATCGTTCTGCAACATGCAGAAGTTCTTCACTCTTCTTCTACCATTCTGAATGATGCTCTATCATTTGTAATTTTACCTTTTTGTTATCGAAGAATTTACCCGCGTAGTAATGAATACCTAATGCGAAGGGAATTTCTAATAAACTAGACCAGGAGATCTCATCACATAAAACGGTTTCATGCATTGTGCATGCTTGGTATGACTGGATCACAAATCAGAGTGCAAGTACAAGACAATAAAATAGCGAAAATATATAGAGAAATAAGGTCATATAATTTCAAGATCGGATAAATATCCGATACATATGAGTCTACTCTGTTTCCTACTTGATATACTGTTACATACAACAACAACCTGCAATCATTTTGAATATATCTAAATAACTAGTATTTTTTTTATTTTGTCTATGTCCAAATGTATCTACCAATACTAGAAGTTTCTGACAGGGGACTGAGAAAAACCCATGTAAAGAAACTTCTTACAACATTAGAAAGAACCACACCCACCACAGGATAGAAGTCCAAATGGTGGTCCTCCTATGAGTTGGTCTGAAAGCTATTGATTTCTTATGATCAGTCACTCCAACAAGAAACCTGCAATCACCAACTGATGGGTCTAGAAATGTCACCATCCCAAGCCCATCGAAATCACAGCTTTGTGCATTTTGCATCTGGAGCTGATAGTAACTGTTGAATGCATAAGAGATATTTCCTTTTGCCCCAATTCCATTGCACGATCCACCATAATCAAGTGTTGTGCAATCTGCAACACTGCAGGCAATTCTCAAGTGGTTGGCCACGTTTGTCAGATCTTTAGAGGGATCTGCCACACACCACCTTGATGGGAGATACTCAACGTTCTTCGCATTCTTTAGTAACCTGTTACCCAAACCAAGGTTCAGTGCATATTTAGCCTGGCCATCAAATGAGAAAATCCCCCAATGTCTTTCAAAGTTTCCAGGAAGTACACTCTTTGCTCCTTCATCAAGTAGGCTGAAAAGATAAATATCCACGGGAGGGACACGTGGTCTCAGAGGGGTTCCTTTGTTACTCAAGACATGATTTATGAGCCCCTGGTTGAAAAACCTTGCTGCACTGAGGTTTGCACCAAAGGCTCCATCAGTTGGCCAGCCCACCTCCCCGATAACTATGGGCATCTGACCATATCCAAGTTTGTTGAGTGCTGAAACTAAAGTGTCGAAATTCCCATCAAAAGCATTGTAGTAAACATTAGACCCATCTGTAACAGGATGGGTACTCCCCTCAAAGAACGCATAATCTTGTGGAAAATCTGAGTTCCCATACAAGCTAAGAAATGGGTAGATATTCACAACAAAAGGTGAGCCATTTGAGTTGAGGAAGGACACAAGTTGAGTCATAATTTGAGTTAGTTCAGGTCGGAATGCCCCTTGAGAAGGAAGAGAAGACTCATAAGCATCAGCGTTGCAAGGGACAACAAGCTTTACATAGCCAGCAAGATTTGCTTTGACCAAAGACTGTTGTAGATTGAGCAGAGCAGGGACAACAAAAGATTGAAATTGACCTGAGTAACTTGTGAGGAATGGCTCGTTTCCCACTGCAACATACCTGTCATTGTATGGGATGAGAGAGTATCTAGTGAGAAATGTTTGTAGAATTCCTGTAATGCATAGAACAGTAGAAGCAAATTTCAGTTAACAGATGCTCTAATCAGAGTTCTGAACGTGCATAAATTCATTTTAGAATATGAAAGTCTTGGTCCCCAAATCTATGTGCTGTCACAAGTGAGTGGTAAATTCTCATTTAACTCATGCAGAGCTATCTGGTTTTCATTCCTAAATTCTTAAACGTTATCGAAAAAAATAGCTATTCAAGGATAGTTAGATGCCATATATTATTGCATGAGCAATGATGTCTAGATCCTAGGAAGAGGAGCTGTGCAAGAAGCTTGCTATCCGGCATATGTTATCTGGCATGGCAACCCATGCTTTCAAAGACAATGTCTCATTGTTGAGAAAGTACAAACAACACACTTCAGCTGCATAGGACTATTAGAAGTTCAAACTGAGGTGACGGTACTAAGACAGTTTATGAAACAAAATAATGAAGTTGCAATTACTATAGATTCTGCGTTTTAAGCGAGCAGGATTTTACTAATCAAAAGCCAAGTGCTTTATGCGACCATGCACAATGGGGGCATGGCCTAAATGACCAAACTTTTCAAGAATTTACAAATCATAGCATTCTATCCACAAGTAAATTACTAAAACTGCAAGTATGCACCCAAACACATTTCAAAGTTGTAGTTATTTTATCATGCCACCAAAGATTTTCACCGACAAATAACAGCTTCGCCTTCCACTTTGCCATTTCTACCCCTGATCAGCTTTGATTTCTACTGAATTACTTGATGGCATTTGTAACATATTTCCTGAAAACTTCAGGTTTTTTTTTTATGTTAATTAAGAACTAAGGTCTATCTCTCATCTATAGGCTCCAAGATAATTGTATCTCTGGATACACTATTGCTGAGATGTACCAACTTTGCCTTGTAGCAGCCCTAATGCTCCTTTTGAAAGTTGAGAAAAATACCAAACTATCTTTATTCATAGGCACCATGAAGTAGAGCAAAGCTACATTTAGCAAAGAACCCAATTCAATAACAAACAAATAATCTCCTTATGAATTACTTTACATGGTACTGCCTTTTACATGGTACTGCCTTGCACTTATCCATGTTAATCCACTCAAAATCTAAAACAAAATAAAGGCCAGGATCCAAAAGAGAGAAAAAAAAAAGCATTTTCCTTTTCATTCATTTCCCTGCTCTTCTCAAACATCAAACTGGCCCAAGAACAATAAAAACTTAGAGGCAAGGGAAAGAGAGGGAGAGAGAAGAACCTGATATCAGCACCACCTTTAACAACATATCTAGAAACATTCTGCCTAACCCACAAATCAGAAGCATCAGTTGAAGAGCTAAGAGCAGCCAACATCTCATTAGGAATCCCAACCATGACTTCAATCCCACTCCCAACTAAAGCAGTTAGCGCATCTGGATCTGCGTCAAACAACTTCACTTTCTTTATCTTGTTGTCTTTCAACAGATCCACCACTGTCGAAGGCTTCAACCTGTGAAATGAAATTGTCCCCCAATTAACTCCTATAGCTGATTCTCCCACTGGAAATGACCCTGATAGCAATATTACTACAAAAACCAGATAAAGCAGAGTTCTTGGTAACCTTGACATTTTGTTTTTGCAAAAAAGAAGAGAGCTTTATGGGTTCCCTTCTATAGCAATCATTCATTCATAGGAAGAGAGTGGGAATGCGAAAGGGAGGTGAAACTTGAAACGGTTTCGTAGGTGAGTGCAAGAGAGTGATGACAACTGATAAAGTGCTACAAGAGCAGAGCAATGTTGGGTTTTAGTAACTGTTTGAAAGAGTGAAGTGTAAGAACCTGCCGGAGTATATCTTAATTAATTAATTAATGGTATTTTTCTATGTTTAATCTATATCAGGCCCGGCCCTGCAAGTCTATGCTGGATCTCTGATCAGAGCCCAGTTTAAAAGAAAAGAGGGTGTGAATTGCTTATAAGCCGTTTAACCTATAATTTAATTTACCGGATAAAGCCTGACCTAAATTTTTTTTCACACCATCATTTTGACTCTCTTTTTTAACCATCATCGTTTTTTATTAACTCGAATATTAATGGTAAACCTCATAACTTGGATTTAAAGTATGTTTTTTTTTTTTTTAGTTTAAGTAGTGATTATGAATTTTTTTTGTTTTAATTTCTTTTAATAATTATAAATTATTTTGATAGGTTGATGTGAAAATAATTTTTTTTTAAAAAAATTATTTTAATATATTTTCAAACAAAAAAAAACACTTTAAAAAAATAATTACTATTTCTTCACTATTGTAATTTATTAGACTTGGTTTAATAACTTTTCTAGCATGACTCAGGGACTCCTTTTGACCATGGTTTCACTCAACAGACAAAAGTCAAGTCCAAATTCATCAAGAATTAAGGAATCTGTGCTAGTTGGTCTGCTGGTAATTGTGAGATTGGATGGATTAGTGTGCAGGTTACATGATGATGAGAGGACGTCTCACAATTTGATTCTGAATAGTTTAGTAGCTGTGTGTTAATTAAGGACCTTGATTGTATTTTGAAACCTTCTGGTGGTGCCTAATAAGGCCAAATTAGCAAAATGAAACCGACTTTCACATGAGAATGAACACCCTTGTCAACCGGGCCAAATGTGGGATGTTAGGAACATGCAGATTTGGAAGCTGATGGTAACAGGGCTTGTATTCATCTTCTCGACTACCTCTTGCCATTAGTTGGCTCAAGCTTGCTTGCAGAGTTCTCTCGCCCTTTTGGCATGGGCGTACAATCCCAGGCAGGCAAAAGGGTTGAAGCCCATATTTTGTTCTACACACTTTTTGTGGCCATGGAATATTCACAAGATGGCTGGAATTGAAAACCCATGTGTGCGAGAGCTATAAAGCAGTGTAAACCAACAGGCAACAGCAGAAATGCTAACTGGTTGCTATAAGATTCTACTCATCGGGGAGATTTATAAGTGGACAGTTTTAAGCTTTGAAAACATAGAAAAGTAGGAAGCATTCTTTTCACTAGGCTGCAGGCCACGTAGAGGTGATTCTTGATTCGTATGCAGTCACAATCTGCGGCACCAGTTAAAGAATTTCCGTCTTTCTTTATAAAAGAGCGTCAAAGCAAGACTATCCACCCCCCCAATCTCCTCATGCAGCGCAATCAAAGAAGAGACCTTTTCTTTTTCTCTCTAGGATCCTTCCCATTTCTTTCTTTTCCAATTCTTATTGGAATGAGGTTTCAATTGGGCACTTTCATATAGAATAATATAAAAGCTTGTTTCAAGTTCCATGTAAGCTCCCAGTCACTCCACATGATGATCATTCCTTATTGCAAACATGACTTGCGATTTTGTAAGGATTAGTAATAGCAGATTCACATGTATGGCCCAAAAACCGCACATTCAATGATTAAAGAGAGCATGATTGGATATCATAAATGAATTAATTCAATAATTAGTGAAAAATCATTGCCATAACTTTAGCAGGCAAAAGCCAAAACCATTATCTCAACTTGGTTAGCAAAGTCTCAACTGATTCAACGGAGTGGCCATGCCCAAACAAGCAAAAAGGAAGCTACTGCTACGCCAGGCATCCCATGACAAAGCCAGATACTGCAGGGGGGGAATATCTATAATCATTTCAGCACTTCAGGTTCGTTTTTCCAGGGAACATAAGTGAAATATTCGTGTCTGCTCATATGCTAGACCAACTGTGATAAAATTCGTTGAAAAATCCTGACATCAGTATGCTCACTCTCTTTCAGTTGCTTCTCAAGAAATTCAAACAAGGCCTCCTCTTCCTTCCAAGTAAAATTTGGTTTCAGGAATTAGACAGCAATCCACATCGCGGCTGCTCAATGTGGCATGGAGGGCTATGTGACCTGTGCTTCGACCCATTAGTTTCACCAGGCCGATACCATTAACTACACTCTCGGCCTCGATATGAGCTGCATGGCTTGCTTACTGGGCCATTTCTACTGCTCCCTGAATTCCAAATGATCTGTCAATGATGCCTATCATTGTCAACTGTTTAGGGAATTCCAGTGACTGCAATATTTAGTTTGCGGCGATCAATTTCATCAGATATCTTCACAGCTCCACGCACAGTTCCATCTCCTCCAATTATATACACCTATCCTTGAGTAAAATACTGAAGAAAGGGAAGACCCCGTCTAGCATCATTATTAAAGCACAAAAACAAGAACTAATAAGACATAATGCCAATTACTAATCAAGTATATCAGGCAGAACAGAGAACAGGATCATCTCTCAGGACAACAATGAACACAATTCGCTAATTTATGATTTGAGTCGGTTATTATAAAACAATGTTGAATTGATTTGTTAAAATGACTATGCCAATTGCCATAAACCAATTAAGGGATGAGATTTTTAGAGTTTCAATCCGTGAAATTTCAAGAATTTCTTATCAAAACTTGGGTTTCAAGTGTCAATCAAAACCCATGACCATTTTCAATTCCAGGGACACTTGATGAAACTTTCTCCAGGTTTTGCATAGACCAACACAAATTTATGGACTTTTGGAGCAAGGATCATTCTTTGCTGCTCTCCAACCCTCAAATGGATATTGATGTATACAGATATTGTTGGCTGAACAACTATTTCCAGCTAATAATAATATCAACCAAAAAGGCACAGGCTTGGAGAATGGAATGGTTCCCATAACTTCAATTGAAGACTTTTTCAAACACTCGTTCTCTCACAAGTTCACTCAAGTAAAATTCTCGTTGTTTTTACTAGAAACCACAAAAAGCCAATGACTTTGCTATCATAACAGGCAAAGCCAAAGTGATTAATGCCAACTAACATGAAACTCAAAGGGCTTTGAAAACGATGCCTAACTACTATGCTATTTTTAGTAATCTATAATGGACTCAATCATGATAGATGATTGTTAAGATAAACAAAAATAATATCATAGCCTCGATCGTGAATTATTTTATGGGAAGAAAGCATGTGATGTAGCATATATACACCAATTTCTAGTTCAGAAGATTTCCCACCGAATCAAGGAATGCTATTTTGGAAGCTACCAAACATACGAAAAAACAGTCAACTTGATTATGATCACATTGAAAAATTTAAACTTTTAACGAAGAAAATCACAAAATGTAGTCGAATTTGAGAGAAGTGACCTGACACACTTTTATTATGATCAAAACCGTCTCTAGAGGTTTTGCGCAAGCTTTGGATTAGAGTCCCTAGAGTAAAACCCTCTATAACCAGCTGTGATCCCATATATCCGAGGCACACCATGCAACTCCCAGAGCCCAACAACAAGTTCCCTGATCACTGTATTCATGCCAGGACACAGCCCCCCACATGTAACTATAGCAGCCAGCTCTGATATCTTTTGGCTTAAAAAAAATTTGCCTGCGTTGACCAGCCCTGTTGTCTGCCGCTTGGGGTAAGTGGGAACTCAAGGCTTCACTGTCAGCAGACAAGTCTAAGATGATGTGGCGTAGAACCACTTCAGATAGACTAATGTAAAAGGCTGCTGGTGGGTGGTACAAAGGATTTTCCTCCAGAGGGTTTGGAAGATAGTCCATCAAGTGAGGCAGTTTTTGGAGGTTAATTTTGAGATTGACTAAGAATCTAAGATTAATTAATTAATCCTTAACTAATCAAGATTATGGTTTGTAAAACACCAAACAGATAACTTCATCAAGTGACAGATTGATTAACTTGACCATTGATCATAATGTGAATATTTGTGATCCCATGCACCCTGCAAGGAGATTGGAAGTAATTTTGCTAACAAAGCTACACTTTTCATTGATTAGAAGTAGAGTACTACATTGTTGAAAAGAAAAGGAAATACTGGCTGCAGGAAGTTAATTACTGTTGCTGATTTTCTGTATCAACATCTTAAAGCTTCCCCAGAGAATAGACTTAGAGGTTAATCAAAGCTAAATATATACTATAATGAATGATGTGGTCATGATATATACATGGCCATTTGTAGGTAGCATTGACATGTTTACTGGTGCATGAGCATAATGCTGATAATATCAGTATGCCCAACCTTTTTCCTCAAGCAGTATGTCAAATGGGCTGCATCAATCCCATCTCCAGAGACCACGATTCTGTCGTCTCCTTGTAATGCCAGAGAGTTCACTCCTGCGAATCAAAGAGGAAAACATTGATCAGCCAAGCCTACTACCCATTACATGCCTCGCCCCAAATCCCATAATCAAGGCATGAACCCTCCCTATATGCTTTCTTTGAAAAACAAAGAAGAAGAAGAAGAAGAAGAAGAAGAACTTGAAACCTTGAGATGCAAGATCCAAAAAGTGCAAAAGGGAGCCTTAATTTGTTTAATAAACACTATAATTACGATTCCAGAAAATCTTGAGAGGAAAATTTGTGTAATTAATTCTTTACCAGAAACAGTAGGAAAAAGAAAAATCTGTTAAGAAAATTCCTCAATAAATACCACAAGCTTTTGCCACCACCGTGCGAGCCTTGACCCTGCTTTTCCCACATGCCATCTGAACCTTGAACACGATCACTTGCTGCCAATTAATTAACCATGAAAAAAAATTAACAATGCAAGAATGGAACTCGTGGTCTCTGTATATAAAAGCAACTAGACATAGATACCTTCATTCTGTTTGATCAGTCCTGGACGATGATGATTCGTGTGATCTCCAGGTAGAAGAAGAAAAGAAACGAAAACAGAGTATGTCAAACGTTAAAAAGAAGCTAATGAAAACAGCATAAAAGAGTACCAAGGGCTCACTCTCACTCGACTATATATTGACTGAAGAAGGAGAGCATTAGCACATGGCTAGTTCCAGGCGAACGAGGTGTCCATGTCAAAAAAAGAGGGGTGGGGGGTCAGTGCCGATGTGCTGTTTTTCTAGAGAGATTCTGATTCACCACCATGTGCAAACTTGTCATCTTTACTCAAGGGTATCGCAGTCCACTGAGGTCTTCCATACCATTTCCATGTATTGACGATTTCAGCAATACCGTAATTTGCCAAGACGACGAAGTCACTGTTATCATATTAGTTCATCATTTCCCGTACGTAACCAAAATAATCATCACCAATTACTAGTAAGAATCCACGATTACCATTGAAGGAGCTCGGAGTATCGTTGATGAACTTGTATTACTTGGTTACTGGGCATGTCTCAAGCTTGTGATCTGCCATTAATTATAATTTAATTGTGGGGCACCGCCAATATTCCTTAAAATTAAGCTAACAGTTTTTGTTAGGAGAGCTCTTTTTAAAAGCATTAACGCGTAGATTTTTTCAAGACTTTACAGTTACAGTTAAAACTCGAGTGATTAAAGAGCACATTAAAACTTCTCCGTCGAACTCCATTATCACAATTTCACAAAAATTATTTTCCTATATAACTTCTCTATATGCTCAACGAAAGTTATGCTATTAAAGTTTTTCATATTGACAAATTTACTCAAAAGAAAACTAATTAATTGTTTATTGATGTAGGCATCAAATTAACTAATTAAATAATTAACATAGGGTGGATAGAAATGCTTACATGTGTTAAAAAAACCGACTCATAAATAATGCATGTATTATATTACTCAACTTAACTCATCAAAATTAAATAATATAAATATGATAGATGATAATAAGTTTAAAAATCTAAGAAATAAATATCACAAGTCAGATGACAAGTCAAGATTTTTAAAACCTGATCAACCTAAATATGATAGATGATAATAAATTTAAAAATCTAAGAAATAAATATCACAAGTCAGGTGACAAGTCAAGATTTTTGAAACTTGGTCAACCCACTTGAACTTATATACCTTATACTTATTTTGTTTTTATATTTGCTAGTTTTTAGATTGGGTATTTATTTTTATTTTATTTAAAAATATTTTGTTTCCAAAATTTTGATTACTAACTTCTTATTAGATTTATTTAACATAACTAAAAAAATATCTTTTTGTTAAAAAAAAAGGAGGTAACTAGAATTTAATGATAGTGCTTGATAAAAAAAATTAGACCTAATATTGAGAATGTCTTGACACCCTTAATCAACTACAGTTCATGTTGTAGGTTCATCTCGAAATACAAATCCATGAAAATTACCAATACAAGTTTAACTCGTAAATATCTATAATATCTATAAAAACAAATTAACTTAACCCAATTTATCCAACCCATTTGGATAAAAAAAAAATAAATAAATCGTTTTTATAATATGTAAAGTATCAAAAATTCCAAACCAATCCTACTAGATCCAAAAATCCATCTAATGATTTTTTTAAAAAAATTTATTTAAAATTTTTTTTTAAAGATAAAAAAATTATTTTAATATATTTTTAAATACAAATACTTTAAAAACAACCAAAACAAAACCATCAAACATTCCCCTGAAATGATAAAAGAAAACTTATAATTTCGATCAAAAGTTCTCTTATCACCACACATGATCCAATAAAACAGAGATTTGACAATAATCTACTCTCAAGAAAGCTGAGCCACAAAGGAATAATAATAAATAAGAGTATTGGAACGGGGCCTTGTCTAGTTATCCGTCGGTGCAACACTGATAATGGCAGTATATCCAACTTTCTTCCTTAGCCTGCAGGCTAACTTGGCAGCATCAACTCCATCTCCAATCACCACTACTTTTTCTTTATTCTCTCCTTCTAATCCCAAAAAACTTACACCTGCATCCCACACAGTAATTAATATTTGACATCAAACATCTTAATTAATCTCTAATAATTATAGGATCTCAAGCTATATTAGATAGATACACACACATGCATGTACCCCAGAGAAAGCAAAAGGGGAAAAAAAATGAAAAATAGCCTCAACACTTACCGTCCGTTTCTGCCACAACCTCGAGTGCCTTCCTCGTGCATTTCTGGCAATTCATCTGCACCCCGAGCACTATCTTTTGCTGCACAAGTGCCCAACAAGAAAAAATCAAAAAACAAAATAGAAGAAGAAGAAGCCATCGTAAACTAATTAGTTCTGTAGTACGTAATGTGACTGTAATTAAAAACCGAGCTGCCAAAAGATATGTAATAGTAAGTAATACCTTCATTGTGTTTGATGAGTTTTGATTAAAAATTTTAAGAAATATATATATATATATATATATATATATATATATATATATATATATAGAGAGAGAGAGAGAGAGAGAGAGAGAGAGAGAGAGAGAGACCTCCAACTCTAGCTAGCTTAAATATTAGTGAGGGAGAT
>Ga0325404_1004540_pt1 | contig 14732 bp, 8 predicted proteins | sample PopdelMetagenome_18_FD_205664 | JGI IMG/M metagenome (GOLD analysis project Ga0325404, IMG submission 205664) | Populus deltoides microbial communities from Bellville, Georgia, United States - Xylem-Control-R1 | ecosystem: Host-associated > Plants > Phyllosphere > Stem > Wood/Secondary xylem... | reverse complement strand
CCATGGCAGTGGTAAGGTGCCTCTCTCTTCGTGCGGCTATAAAGACAGAGAAGGGAGAAGACAAAAAGGAGGGGGAAATTTATGAAAGATAAGAAAACCTTGAGAAGATTGGCCATGAATTTCTATTTCGACAGAGAAATTTTGTATAAAAGATCATTTGATGGAATCTTGCTAAGGTGTTTAAATGAGACAGATGCTAGAAATGCATTACGAGAAGTCCATGAAGTGATTTGCTCGACTCATGCTAGTAGGCATATAATACCAGGAAAATACAAACGGCATGTTATTTTTTGATGACATTAGAGAAAGATTGCATCGACTATATCAGAAAATGTCATAAGTGTCATGTGTATAGTGATAAGTTCAATGCACCTCCAGCTCCCCTATTTAATCTAGCATCCCCATGGCCATTTGCAATGTGGAGAATTGATGTGATTGTGTCTGTTAACCTGAAAGCCAGCAATGGGCATAGATTCATTCTTGTGGCTATCGATTACTTCACAAAATGGGTAGAAGCCAATTCATATGTTCATGTAACATAGAAGGTGGTGAAGAGGTTTATAGAAAAATACTTGATTTGTTGATACGGCACGCCAGAAAAGATAGTGACCGACAAAGCACATAATTTTAACAGCAAGATGATAGTGGAGCTCTGTACCAAATGGAAAAAAAACATTTAAATTCCTCACCATATAGGCTGAAGATGAATGGTGTCATGAAAGCCGTCAACAAGAACATCAAGAAAATTATTCAGAAAATGGTAGTCACTTACAAAGATCGACATGAGATGTTGCCATTTTCTCTCCGTGCATATCATACTGTAGTCTAAACCTTGACAGGAACTACTCCATATTCTTTGGTGTATGGGATGGAGGTAGTGATGCCTTTGGAAATGGAAAGCCCCTCGTTATGAGTTTTGATGGATTCCAAACTAGAAGAGGCTGAATGGGCCGAAGTGAGATATGAACAGCTGAACCTGATTAGTAAGAAGAGGATATCTGTAATTTGTCGTCATCAACTCTACTATAAGAGATTGACCACGGCATATGAGAAGAAAGATAAACCTCGTTTGCTCCAAGAAGGAGATCTAGTGCTAAAAAAATACTATCTTTATTAGAAGAAGATTAAAGCAAATAGGCGCTTAATTACGAGGGTCTTCATGTAGTAAAGAAGGATTTCTCGGGAGGATGGGAAAGATCTAGCTAAACCTGTGAATTCTGAATCTATAAAAAAGAAATTATGTCTGACGTGTTCAATTTTCTCCTGAATCAATAAAGTGAAGTTTGGCCATGATTTGTTCATGTAAAGAACCTCTATTAAAAATTGCATGATCTTATAGCATTTAAATAGCTTTTTTAAAAAGAAAAATCTTAAAGGAAATGATTTTTGTGCATGATTACAAGGAATGGATCAAAAAACGCTCAAAGATAAAATTTAAGCACTTCTTATTTAAGAGGTGACCAGACTAAACAAACCAAAGCTAACCCTTAGATAAAACCCTATATCTGGATATCATTTTGAATTACATGGATAAATGGTTGGGTAATCACTCTGTAATCACCCACAAGTTTCTTTCAGCCTTCTGGTCCCTATTTGAGCGATAATGAGTTTTGTCTTTATGAAAACCTTGACTAGGATCACACCTCACACTGGGGAAATGAGAGAGAATCAATGGTAGAGGGCATGTTAAGAAAGAGAGTACAATGATTAAGAAAGGGCTAAGAAAAAAAAGGAGAAAAAATTTGAGCAAAATGCCAAGATGTATAAATGGATCTATAAAAGTCAAAACCCAACACTAGAGGGCATCATAAAAGAGAAAGGGACGATAAAGTTTTAATGGTGCTATAAGACTATACATATCCCTAAGCAAGTTTCTTTATTAAAAAGAAAGACTACCCAAACATAGTTTATAAGACTACTCCAAAAGAAAAAGAGGTATGAGAGAAGTGATCCTAAGTCTTTAAACCCTCAAACACTTCTTGAGCTTCAAAAGCATCCATTTCTTTCATAGCCTACAACCACAACCTACATTACATGCTTTTAGAAGTTCTTTCTAATCAAGCATGTATAACCTGGATTGATAAACAATGATCTTACTGTTTATACAATGGGATAGGAGAGTAATGACTCGCTTTTGTCCATGCAAGAAAAGTGTAAATCCTTACATGAGGCAATACTCTTTTTCTTCACACAGATTATACTTGAAAACCTTTCGAAAATCTGAAACAAAAGGTCACCTTCGATGAAAGCCTGACCTAAAAGACAACCGGCATTCTGAACCTTAAAGACAAATTTTCGTTATGAAAAGTGACAAAACCCCAATAGGAATTGCTTAAAAGATTTTTTGATGCGTATATTGAAAGTTTCAGTTTTCATGAACAAAATCAAGTATTTTAAAGATTTTTCTTCTTGAAAAGATTTGTGTATTGAAACAAAACCAAAAAGCCCTTAATTTGAAAAAGACAATTAAAGCGTTGACAAGAGCATGCTAAGAAACAATGTCAAAACATACATTTTGAGAAAAAGGGCCACCTATAAAAAGGTTCAAACTTCTTCCCAAAGATGTGATGGCTAAGAGAGATAACACGAGAAACAAATCCAGCATACAAATTCAAACACATGAACAAGCTCATACCAAGAGGGAGTTTTACAAAATCAAAGAAAAGGATGGGACCTATGTCTCTAAACCAGGTAAGAATGCATGCATTCAACCCCAAACATTGCACAAGTTTTTTTTTATTATTACAGAAAACAAAATTCTTGAAAACCGACTTAGACGAGTTAAAAGACTGTAATGAAAGAGTTTTCGTAAGAGTTCTGGTTAAAGAGAATCGCCATATAGGATTTCAGGTTGATCAAGCTATACATAGATTTTGGTTCTGGTTAAAGGAGATCGTCAAATGCGATCTCAAGGTGACCGAGCCGCCAATACGGATTCCAGCTTTGGTTAAAGGGAATGACCAGATGGGATTTTAGGTTGACCGAGCTACACACAGATTTTGTTTCTAATTAAAGAAGATATGTCAGATGGGATCTCAGGTTGGTCGAGCCGCCAACACAGATTTTAGCTTTTGTTAAAGGGAATTGCAAGATAGGATTTCAGGTTGATCAAGTTACACATAGATTTTTTGTTCTAATTAAAAGGGATCGCCAGATGGTATCTTATGTTGATCGAGCCACCAACACGGATTTCAGCTTTGGTTAAATAGAATCGCCAGATGAGATTTTAGGTTGACTGAGCTGCACACAGATTTTAGTTCTAGTTAAAGGGGATCACTAGATGGGTTCTCAGGTTAATCGAACCTCTAACATGGATTTCAGCTTTGGTTAAAGGGAATCGCCATATGAGATTTTAGGTTGACCGAGCTGCACATAGATTTTGATTCTGGTTAAAGAGGATCGCTAGATAAGATCTTAGGTTGATGAAGCCGCCAAGATGGGTTTTAGCTTTGGTTAAAGGGAATCGCCAAATGGAATTTTAGGTTGACCGAACTGCACATAGATTTTGGTTCTGGTTAAAGAGGATCGCCAGATAAGATCTCAGGTTGATCGAGCCGCCAAGATGGATTTTAGCTTTGGTTAAAGGGAATCGCCAGATGGGATTTTAGATTGACCAAGCTACAAACAGAGACTTATGGGATCACCAGATTGGGATCTCAAAATAACCAAGTTGTACATAGTTTCTGGTTAAAGGAGATTGCTGCAAAGATAGAGTTTCAGATCAACCGAGCTAAAAGTTTTGAGAAGATCAGTTTTAAAAGAACATTTTATTTATCTTTATAAACTTAATATACAAAGAATTTGACAACTCATTACTCCGTAAGTATTGTAAAGAGGGGACATATGTTGTTATCCATTTTTGGGTCTCCACACAAAAAAGAGAAAAATCTAGAAAACAATTGTTGGAAGAAAACCAAAAACAAATATAGCAGTGAGAAGGAGAAACATGGGTGCTCTGAAAATGGCCAAAGATTGGTTAAGGAAGTTCAAAAATATAAAGATTGAAATTTGACAGTATATTTTTAACTGATAAAGGTCCTATTGGCAAATAAAATTCAATTTGAGGAGGAAAAGTCCAAAATCAAATGTTTAAGGACTCAATTAGATTTTGTTGAAAGATTAATTGAGTTTATGAAGGGTTTGATTGCAAGAAAAATTGATTTTTAAGTCAATTTTAGCTTTAATTGGAAAAAATTAATGTTTAGGGGCTGAATTATAATTTTTAAGAGTTAATTTGGTCAAACCAGAGGCTTAATTGCATAAATATTGAAGTTTGATGGGCAATTAGGGACTTGATTGAAGAAATCCAAAACCAAGAACCAAACTAGAAAAGGCACGTGAATATAGAGTCTGTAATTGACCGAATCATAGACTAAATTGAAGAAATTGGAAGTTTGTTGATCAATTGAGGATTAAAATGCGCAAATTCAAAACCAATATCCAAAGTGAAAAGGCAGCCAACTTCAAGGCTGGCATTTGAATTTGACAAGGATGCAATTGAATTGATTCTTAAAATCAAAATCTCAATTGAGGACTAGATTGAACAAATAAAAAATTGAGGGCTGATTTGGAAATAGACTTTTTGGCGCCAATTCTTTTTTAATGAAATGGCTTATTTTGTATAAAATGACGTTGTTTCATTCACTGTTCATAAAAAAGAGCAAAACAGTGTTGTTTCGACTGCACTGTGTCCCCTGGACATGTAAAGGTAGGGGAGAAAGGCTTTTCTTCACCTCCTTTGCAGCGTCTTTCCAACTCTCTCCCCTATCCCACCTGCCTAAAACCCCGACACAACCCACACTCCTTCATGGCCTACCATAATGATGACAGGGGCAGAGGAGACAAGCCCTCTCTCCCCCTACCCCTTATAAATACCCCCTCGTTAGGAGGTGGAGGTGGAGGTGGAGGGGGGGATGAGAGAATGAAAAGAAAGAAAAAAATAGAAAGAAAGAAGGAAGAGAACGAAATAGAAGAGAAAAAAGAGAGAAAGAAAAATAGGGGAAAACAAAGAAAAAAAACAAACAAAAAAGAAAGAGAGAAGGAAAGAGAAAAAAAAGAGAAAAAAAGAGAAAAACAAGGAAGACAAACTCCTTGGTCTTCCACTATTTTTTTCCTCTACCAGCTTCGCTACAACACTCATGAACCACCATCACTTTGCTTCTTGCCAACATAGAAACACTACCTAGAGCCACCGTCAACGACAATGCCACCACCGCCACATCAGCCTCTCCTCTTCTTACTCCGTCTTCTTCTTCGCCCTTCCCCAACCATCTTTACTGTTCTGCTAATAAATAGTGGAGAGTGAATTATAATTTACTCTACATTATTCGCATAGCAAGTGAACAGTGGAGAGCCATTGTTCTTGGGTCGGACCAGTGCTGACCTAGTTCCCCTAGAATAGAGTTTGTAAGGCTGAAATTGGCCCAACTTTTGTTTAATATATAATATTATATATAATATTCTTTTTAAGCCGAATTTCAGCCCAACCAGGGTGGGCTCAACCCTATGGGTGGGCCCAACCCAATATATTTTTATAATATAATAATAATAATATTATATATGAGACAAAAAACACAACAAAAAAATTCAAAAAAACCTTTCAAAAAATTTGTGATTTTCTCACATACTTTTCTTACCAATTTTGATTAATATTGGATTGTGTTTTTATACCATAAAGATACAAATTCAATATTAAAATACTCGGTTTTCTCTGAAATGTTAAAAAGAAATTATATAGAAAAAAAAACAAAAACAAATGTCTTGTTTTCATGCATACGGTCAAGTCTCTCAAAAAAATAAAAAAGTCACATCATATTTTAATTAAAAAAAACAAAAATATGTATTAGCATGCATTTTGAGCTTTAATAACAGCCACAAGAATTAGGCTAATATTTAAAAAATACCAAAAATATTATTTTGTTTTCTTTTAATATTTGAAATTATAAACTTATACGCAAGATGTTTTTTCTAATATTAAATAAGAGTTAGTTATTCTTTTTGTTGACATTAGAACAGTTTTACCCGATAAGATAAGGATCTCCTTACTGAGAATGACTTTTTTAAAACCTTAGACAAACTAATAATTAGAACATACGATAATACTTTAGTTTTTATCAGATAATCAAATATTATAGCTTACCTCAGGTAAGGCATATTAGGGGTGCTAATACCTTTTCTTTACGCAACCAGTCCACGTGCTCAATCTCTAAGACCAGTTAGTGTTTCTAGTGACTAAAATACTAGGTGGTGACTCTCATTCCCTCTTTCCATTGATAAAAGACAAGAAATCCTTGTACCCCATTTCTCGATTTCCAGATACCAAGAGGACGCTCGTCACGACGCCGCACGTGTGTGACAAAGAATGTCAAGAAGATTGTTGTAACCTATTTTTGGGTCCCTGCACGAACAAGGAGAAAATACAAAAAAAAAATCAAAAAATTATATTCAGAAAAATAATAAACAGTAAGAAGAGGATGCTAAAGCGCCCAAAAAATAGGTAAAAATTGGTTGAGGAGGTTTAAAAATACAAGGATTGAAATTTGGCAGTATATCGTTGACTAATGAGAGCCCGACTGACAAAGAAAATTCAATTTGAGGAAGAAAAATCCAAAATCATATGTTTATGGACTCAATTAAATTTTATTAAAGGTTTAATTGAATTTATGGAGGGTTTGATTGCAAGAAAAATTGATTTTGGAGTCAATTTGGGCTTTAATCAGAAGAAATTAAAGTTCTGGGGTCAAATTATAATTTTTGAGAGTTGATTTGGTCAAATCAGGGGTTTAATTGCATAAATATTGAAGTTTGATGGCCAATTAGGGACTTAATTGAAGAAACCAAGAACTAAACTGAAAAGGGAGCGTAAATAGAGGGGCAATAAGTGACCAAATTAGGGGCCAAATTGAAAAAATTAGAAGTTTATTGATCAATTGAGGGTCCAATTGCATAAATTTAAGACCAAGGACCAATATAAAAAGGTAGCCAACTTCAGGGCAGACGATTGAATTTGGTAGGGATGCAATTGAATTAATTTTTAAAATCAAAATTGCAATTGAGGATTTGATTGAACAAATCACAAATTGAGGACTGATTTGGACTTTGACATGTTTTTGGCGCCATTTCTTTTAAATGAAACAGCGTGTTTTGTCCAAAATGGCACCGTTTCATCCACTATTTAAAAAAAACCCAAACGGTGCTGTTTCGAATGGCACTATGGGTCTCCTTCTTCCCCTGAACGTGCGAGGCAGGGGAAGAAGAAGAATTTTCTCCCCTGCTTTTCCCGCTCCCTCTTTCTCCGAAACCATCAAAAAGACACCGACAAAAACTCCCCAATTGCTTGCCATGTGGTGGAACCGGCAACCCTGCCCCTTTGGCAGGGGTAGTAAGGGTCTTCCCCCCTATTTTTACCTATAAATACAGAGGGGGCAGCAGCAAAGAGAAGAGGAGAGGAGAGGAGAGACAAAAAAGAGAGCAGAACAGAGGAAAAAAGAAGAAAACAAAAAAAAAAGAGAAGAAAAAAACAGAGGAAAACAGAGAGAGAAAGAGAAGCAAAACAGAGGGGAAGAGGGAGAAGAATCACCGCTAACAACTAGCGCCGCCGCTTGTCGCCTCCAGCAGCGCAGCCAACGGCTACAGCCACCGCAAGTTAGCCTTTCTCCCCTGCTTTTTTTTTTCTCTCTTCTGCTTCATCTCGCCCCCAGCTCTCCACTATTCATATAGTATATGAACAGTTGAGAGCATTGTTCATGGCTGGGCTAATTCTGGCCCAACCGAATATTTGGGCCCAGCCCAGTCCAAAGAAAAAAATAGTTGGGTCGGGTTCGGCCCAATTCTAAAAAAATTTCAAAAAAATTTCTTTTGAAAACTTGTAATTTTTTCATGTATTTTTCTACTAAATTTTTCTTAATATTAGTTTTTATTTTTATATCGTAAAAATACAAATCCGGTATTAAAATACCCGGTTTTGCATAAAAAAACATGTATTTTTTTATGTATACGGCCAAGTCTCTCAAAGCTAAAAAATCATGTTGTATTTTCACATAACGAAGAAAACGTCAAAAAAAAATGTTTGCCAATATTTCAAAAAAAAATCCCAAAAACTATTTTGTTTTATTTTAGTATCAGTGATTACAAATTTATACGTAAAATGTATTCTTGATATTAAAAAGGTAGTTCTTTTGTTGACGTTATGACGGTTAGGTTTTACCCGATAAGATAAAGATCTCCTTACCGAGAAGAACTTTTCTTAAACCGTAGATAGACCGACAATTAGAAATACGATAAAATTGTAGCATATATCAGACAACAAAACATTGCAGCTTACCTTAGGTAGGGTGCAATTAGGGTGCTAATACCTTCCCTTTACGGAATCGGTCTCTGTACCCGATTTCTGAGACGTTAGGGTTCCTAGTGACCAAAATACTAGGTGGCGACTCCCATTCCATTTCCACTGATAAAAGACAAGAGTTCCTTATCTCCCTACTTTTGCCAGGTAGACACTATACTTTGAGGGTGGACGATCGTCGCGACGCCGCACACGTGCGACGAAGATTATTAAAAAAATGATAATCACTTACAGAGATTGGCATGAGATGTTGCCATTTGCTCTCCACACATATTATACTGTAGTCAAAACCCCAATAGGAACTACTCCATATTCTCTAGTGTATGGGATGGAGGCGGTAATGTCTTTGAAAGTGTAAATCTCCTCATTAAGAGTAGTGATAGATTCTGAAATAAAAGAGGCCAAGTGGGCCAAGGTGAGATATGAACAACTAAACTTGATAAGTGAAAAGAGGATTGATGTGATTTGTCATCACCAACTATACCAGAAAACAATGGGCAAAGCGTATGATAAGAAGGTTAAACCTCAGTTGTTCCAGGAAGGAGATCTAATGTTGAAGAAAATACTATCTTTACCAGGAGAAGATCACAACAAATGAACATTGAATTACGAGGGTCCTTATGTAGTGAAGAAGGCTTTCTTAGGAAAAGCTCTAAAGTTGTCTAGAATGGATGTAGAAGATCTAGTAAGACCTGTGCATTCTGATTCTGCAAAAAGATATTATGTATGATGTGTTCACCTTTTCTCCCAAATCAATAAAGCAAAGTTTGGCCATGATTTCTTTGTGTAAAGAACCCTTTTTTATATATATAAAAAATGCATGATCTCACAGCATTTGAATTGCTTTTGTTAAAAGAAAAAATCTTGAAAGAACTTGTTTTTGTGCATGATTATAAGAAATGAATCATAAAACACTCAAGATAAGATGTATGCAATTCTCGATTAGGAGGTGACCAAACCAAACAAACCAAAGCCAACCTTGAGATAAAACCCTATCTCTGAATAACATTTTGAATTGCATGGATAAATGGTTAGGCAATCACTCTATAATCACCCGCAAGTTTCTTTCAAGAAAATGAAAAAGTTTATCAATCTTAACGATGTGTGTTTGAAATGAGAAAAGACTATTTTTGTTATCCTTTCACTTTCTAAGAATATATCCCTTGTAGTCCCTATTTGAGCCTAAATGAGTTCTTCTTCATATAAAAATTCCAAACTAGGATCACACCCTATATCGAGGGGCAAAAACAATTTTGAGCAAATGCCAAAATACATATATGGATCTATGAAAATCAGAACCTAACATCAGGAGGCATCATCATAAAAGAGGAAGGAATAGAAAGAGAGCAAAAATATATAAAAAGAAAAAAAAAGAAAAGAAAACAATGATTTAATGATGCTTTAAGACTGAGATAAAGATCCCTAAGCAAGATTCTTTATTAATAAAATAGAGTTTATCCAAACATAGTCTATGAGACAACTTAACAAGAAAAAAAAAGAAGAAAAAAAAAGTGATCATAAGTCCTTAAACCCTCAAACACTTTTGAGCTTCAAAATCATCCATTCCTTTCATAGCCCACAGTTATAGCCTATATTAAGCGCCTTTATAAGTTCCTTTTTAATCTAGCGCACACGACCTGGGTTGATAAATAATGATCTTAATGTTCACACGATGTGATAAAAGAGTAATGACCCACTTTTATCCATACAAGAAAAATGTAAGTCCTAACATGAGGCAAAAAAAATTTTTACACATTTTGTTTTCAAGTAAATACTTGAAACCTTTTGAAAAAAACTGAAACCAAAGGTCACCTCTGGTAAAAGCCTGATCTAAAGACAAACTGCGTTCTGAAAGCTAGTAAAACCCTTAGTCGAAATTTCTTAAAGAACTTTTTTTTATGCATATATTGAAAGTTTCAATTTTCATGAACAAAACCCTGTCTTTTAAAGATTTTCTTCTTGAAAAGATTTATGTGCTGAAATAAAACTAAAAAGACGTTAAAATGAAAGAGACAATTAAAACATTGATAATAGCATGACAAAAAGCAATGTCAAATCATACATTTTGTTAGAAAGAGAAAAGGCCACCTATAGAAAGTTAGAGACTTCTTCCTAAAGATGTGATGGGTAAGAGAGGTACCATGAGAAATAGATCCTAACTCCAGCATACAATTTCAAACACATGAACAAGCTCACACCAAGAAAGGGAGTTTATAGGAAATCGAAGATATAATGTGACCTTTGTTTCTAAACCAGATAAGAATGCATGTATTCAACCTCAAACAATGCACAAGTTTTTATTTTATAGAAAAATTCTTGAAACCAGACTCATACGAGTCAAAAGACTAATAAAGAAAGAGTCTTTGGGAGAGCTCTAGTTAAAAGATATCGCTAGATGGGGTCTCAGATTAACCAAGCCGAAGACAAAGATTTTAGTTTTAGTTAAAGGGAATCATCAGATTAGGATTTTAGGTTGACTGAGCTACAAATAAAAATTTTGGTTCTGGTTAAAAGGGATCGCCAGATGGGGTCTTAGATTGACTGAGTTGAAGAAAATTTTTTTAGTTCTAGTTAAAAGGAATCACCATATTAGAATTTCAGGTTGACCGTGTTACAGACATAAATTTTAGTTCTCGTAAAGGGGATCGCCAGATGGGGTCTTAGATTGACCAAGCTGAAGATAAAGATCTTAGTTTTAGTTAAAGGGAATCTCCAGATTAGGAATTCAGGTTGGCCGAGCTACTAACAACGATTTTAGTTCTAGTTAAAGGGAATCGTCAGATTGGGATTTTAGGTTAGCCGAGTCATTGTTCAATATTTTAATTTTGGTTAAAAGAGATCATTTGATTGGGATATTAGGTTAGCCAAACTATTTTTTAGATTTTGATTCTAGTTAAAAGGAATCGTTATTTTGGGATTTCAGGTTAGCCTAGTCATTGTTCATTTTTTTATTCTAGTTAAAGGGGGTCGCTGAATTGAGATCTCAGGTTAGCCGAACTGTTTTTCAGATTGGGATCTCATGATAACCAACTGTATATAGTTTTGATCGTAGTTCTAGTTGAAGAGGATTACTGCAAAGACAGAGTTTCAAATCAACCAAACTAAAAGCTTTAAGAAGTTTAGTTTTGCAAAACAATTTGTTTGTCTTTACAAAACTTACTATGCAAAGCACTTAACTAGTCTTTACTTCATAAGTATTGTAAAGAGGTTCATAAGTGTTGTAAAGAGGGGACATCTGTTATTACATATTTTTTTGTGTCCCTACACAAAATGAGAAGGGGGGAGAAAATACAAAAAACAATCAAAAAATTGTTGGAAGAAAACCAAAAAAAAATATATAAGTGAGAAGCGGATACCGTAACTCCTAGAAAATAGCCAAAGATTGGTTGATGAGGATCAAATATACAAAGATTGAAATTTAACACTATATTTTTGACTGATGAAGGCCCTATTAGCAAAGAAAATTTAAATTGAGGAAGAGAAATTCAAAATTGGATATTTAAGGACTTAGTTAGATTTTTTTGAAGGTTTAATTTAATTTATAAAGGGCTTAATTGCAAAAAAAATGATTTTTAAGTCAATTTAGGCTTTAATTGGAAGAAATTAAAGTTTAGGGATCGAAATGCAATTTTTAAGAGTTAATTTAGTCAAATTAGAGGCTTAATTGCATAAATATTGAAGTTTGATTGGTAATTAGGGACTTGAGTAAAGAAATCCAAAACCAAGAATCAAACTAGAAAATACGCTTAAATGTAGGGCCTAAAATTGATCGAATCAGGAGCCAAATGGAAGAAATGTTGTTTGTTAATTGAGGGTCAAAATGAACAAATTCAAAACTAAGGACCAAAATGAAAAGGATGGCAAACTTTAAAGCTAACATTTGAGCTTGACAGTGATGAAATTGAATTGATTCTTAAAATCAAAATCTCAATCAAGGACCTGATTGATAAAATAAAAATTTGACTAATTTAGAGATCGGATTTCTGAAGGCTATTTTGTTCTTTAAACGCCAAAATGACACCATTTTAGTAAAATGAAACGACACATTTTATGTGAAAGAACGAAACGACATTGTTTTGATGGTATTGTGTAACATATTTTTCCCTTGGACTGGTTATATAGGCGGGGGAGGAGGGTTATTTCCCCCTCCTTTGCAGCGTGCTTCAGCTCCCTCTCTCTCCTCCATGTCCCCACACCACGACAATCCACGTCCCTTTTATGGCTTGCCATTGTGCCCGAGGTGAGTAGAGAAAACATGTCTTGTGGCCAGCCCTAGAGCGGTTGCAAAGTGGTCACTTCGCCAACCTACCCTTCAGCATGTTATGGACAACAATAGGGTGGTGTAAGCTCCTTCTTGCCCATATAAATAGCCCCTCACTAGGAGAAAAAAAGAACAAATGAAAAAAGAAAAGAGAGAAAATGAAAAGAAAAAAAGAAGTTAGAGAGAAAAAAAAAGAGGAAAAGAAAAGGGTGGCCTTGAACTGGACTTTCAACCTAGCCTATACAGCGGGGCTGAGTCTAACCCTCTTTTAAAAAAAAAAGATAAAGGTTTTGTTGGGCCTTCAGTAGACCCAACCACCTGGGCTGAGTTTGGGTTTTAGGCCCAATAAGCCTGCACAACTATATTTGAGTTTGTGTTGTTTCATTTGATTTTATATGTGATTTGAACGAAGTTCATGATTAATAAGATTCATGTAGGTTTTTGGTGTTGCTCGGTTTTCAGTTAACATCATGGTTAAAATTGCTTGATTAAAATGTTTTTTTTTTTTTATGTTTTGCCAAACACAGTCTTAATTAGTCTAAGTTAAATAAATTTTTAAAATTTTGAAAGGTCATCTTACAATTAATTTTGAGTTCCCTACATCTTTTTACCCCCTCATATTTAATATTTGGAATTGTGAATTACACGTGAAATATTTTTTTAGTATTAAATAAATTAGCTTACTTCCATAAAAGCAACAAAAATCTTTTTTAAAAAAAAATTAACTTTATTTTAAATTGTCTATCACCAAAAATCCTAAAAAAAATATTGGAACATTAAGTCTTTCTTTTTTAACCAAATTTTTTTTCCTTTCAACAATAAATTATTATTCACTCTGTTTTGTAGTGACAACTCTATTTTGAAACGCCGACACATATTATAATGTATAGAACACCACTGAGCACGTATATAAATACAGAATTACATTTCAGAAATGAAATATTTGTCTTGTCTGTACAAATTAAATTTAAACTCTAATTTTAGTTACTTGTTTTTTAAATTAAACGGGATAAGATAAAGAAAATATCCAAAACATGTAGATAAGATAAGAAAATTTTAAAATAACTGGATTTAATTAAACCTAATCCTATTCAATTGGACAAAGCTATAATAATAATAAAAAAAAATAGATAAGAGATTTCAAAACAACTTTGATGGTGGGATAGGATTAAACCTTACCATATTCACACTTTTGATTTTGATTTTGGATTTAGCTACAACTTTTTTTAAAATTGGTAATTATTTTCTTATAGAAAAAAATCAAATGATTAATTTCAAAATAGATTATATTAGTAATATTATTTATCATATTGATTTTGGATTTAGCTATAACTTTTTTTTAAAATTGGTAATTATATATTTTCTTATAGAAAAAATCAAATGATTAATTTCAAAATAGATTATATTACTGTATTATGACAAGAATGGAGTCAAACCATCAATTTAAAAATAATAGTTGGATTGGATTTAACCTAACCCTATCCACAGTTTTTGTTGGGATGCTGACAATTTTGATGCTCTGACAACGTAAGTTTCCATTGGAGTCATTACTCTTATGCTTATCCAGCACTAGCAATCGCGTGGTACAAGGAAACTACAAAAGTGTACGCAAATTTCGATAATTCTTAAGTTGGCAATCCCACGTATAATTAGAAAAGAGAGAAAGTATGTGAACACGTGTATCATGGAAAACCCTGAAGAGAGGATGAATCAGGCCTATATAATCTCTCATATACATTAAGAAAAATCCCAACTCTAATTAGAAGCGTTGTTTTTAACAAAAAAAAATGGAGATAGCTAGAAAAGAAGAAAATGGAGATGATGATGAGGAGGAAGAGCTTAAAACAATTCTCTTTTATCAATTTGAGTATATACCAAATCAAACTCCAAAGGTTTGTGCTTGTTTCTTATTGTTCTCTTTATTTCTTTTTTGTTCTGGTCAATAAAGGTTTAAAAAAGGAATAATACTTTATTTCTTCAGATTTTGGAGCTAAAGAGAATGGAGAGCAAATGGACATCCATCATTTTGCACCGCGCTTCAGGTTGACTTGGATCCAGCATAGGTATTGCATCTGGCTTTGTATTGGTTAATTTCTTTTCTTCTTTTTTTGTTTTTCTCTTTGTTAA
>Ga0325404_1004537_pt1 | contig 14734 bp, 20 predicted proteins | sample PopdelMetagenome_18_FD_205664 | JGI IMG/M metagenome (GOLD analysis project Ga0325404, IMG submission 205664) | Populus deltoides microbial communities from Bellville, Georgia, United States - Xylem-Control-R1 | ecosystem: Host-associated > Plants > Phyllosphere > Stem > Wood/Secondary xylem... | reverse complement strand
ATTCAGTTTGTAATGAATATTATTTAACTTTGTTTTTTTTTATGTTTAATATAAATTTTATTTGCATAATTGGTTTGTATTACAATTAATTTATATAGTTTTATATTATATATCCTAAATAATTTTAAAAAAACAAATTAAGAAAAAAACTATTACCAAGGATTTTACTGACGGATAAATTCGGTCGGTATTTTAAACACTCAGCGACAGACTTACTGATGGAATTAATCCGTCGGCATTTAACAGTAGCTTCCACAATTACCGATGAATTTACAGACGGACATATTCTGTTGGTATTTCATACACTCACCGACAGATTTACCGACGGTTATTTTCCATCGGTCAATCACAATATACTGACGGAATAAAAATCCGTCGGTATATTTCAAGCGGGAATCTTTTTTTTTGCGCGCAAATTCCATCTGTAAAACCATTGGCAAATGGTTTTTTTGTTTTTTCGACCGATATAGCGACGGAATGGGGAATCACCGACGAAGGGAAAGCAGACGGACGTAATCCGTCGGTAAAAAAATCACCGACGAACTTCTAATCACACACCGACAGAATTTTTCCGTCGGTAAAACTGTGAAATCTTGTAGTGGGATTCAATCATTGTTTTCTCGTGCTCTCTACAATTATATTACATATAGCAGCAGTAGCTTACTAAATAATGTTAAAATTTGTTGCTGATAAAACTCAGTATGGAATTCGCAACAGATAATTTCAAATGTAAATAATAGATGTTAATTTTTTAGCAACGGATTATCAATTGCTGATTTGTTTAGTAACAAATTATCCATTGCTGAAATTTGATTGCTGAATGTGTAAATCAATAATGGATATTCCATTGCTAATGATAATTGTTGTTGTTGATTCGTTGCTGATTAGCTATGAAAACTTTGTTGCTAATCCGTTGCTGATATATCAAATGACTATTTTATAAAACATGAATTTTTTAAATTATTTTTCCCATCTGTTGAATTTTTTTTAATTATTTGTGGCTATTTCAAAAATTATAGATAAATATATAAAGAACATAAATTAATACTAGAAATTATTTTATCAAAAATAATAAGTCAAATAAAAATAAATTTCATAACAAATTTCTAAATCTCGTCAAACTTACATCGAAATAGATAAATCACAATTTAATAAATATGTTCCATCATAAAGGTGGTGGTGGAAACGAACCAAAACAATGCTAACCATCATAAGGTGGGACAGGTATATGGTGGTTGAGGCCTAGGTCGATATACTGGATTAGATAGGAGATACATAGGTGTCGTCATCTGTGGAGCCACATGTGACAACATAGATGAAGCCATAGGTGTCGACATACCTTGGTCCATATTTGATGCCCAAGCTTGGTATCTCATATTACTAAGAAATATTTTGATTGAAATCATCTCCTATTGTAATGATAAAATATGTTCATCTCTTTCCTTTATTTTCTCTTTCAATGCCTGAATTGATGAGCTAGGAGGTGTTGACTCCATCGTATAGGATTGTGATGAAGCACTCATACTAACAATGGATTTCGGCATACCAAGTGTACCATATATTCTACCCTTTGTAACTCCTCCTATAGCCACACACCAAGCTGCTCTATCAAATAAAGGATGATTTAATTTCCCGATCAGTTCCATATCTTAAAATCATCTCTTTTTTTTTCTAATTCTCCTACAATAAAATTAAATATAATAATAAATTAATTTTAATTTTAAATAATAATTAAATTACATAAAAAAGTACTTACAACAACTTTTTTAGACTTGTTATCTACGAAGGTTTCAGGCTTCTTGGCACTCTGATGCAACACCGAGAACACTTCATCCCATAGAGGTTCTTTTCCACCTGCTTTTTCTTGCTATCAAGAAACAAACAATATTAGACAATATAAATATAAAAATTTGAAGTACATTATAACAAATATAAACAATCTTCACCATGCTAACTCGATATAATGCAAATGACACCATACCTCTAGAATGAGTGCTTAATTTACCATCTGTTTCAGTTAACCAATTATTTCTTGCAGATTTTGATCTCCTTTGAAATTCAGGGGTGAACCAAATTTCTTTAATCATTTGATTCCAATCGTCATTGTTTATCCAAACTTGACCTTTATTAATGCAATCCATAATATTTGTGGTTTTTCTATTTGACATAGCTCTCTTACGAGCTTGTGTTAACTGCTGGTTCAAAGCAATTCCTGTCTTATCTTCCCAAATCTTACGAAAAATTGGTTCATCATCCTCAGAAAATATATATTTTTTCTATAACAAAAAACAAAAACAAAACTCAACATAGTTGTAAACTAGCCTATATAATTATAATCACACATTCAGTAGTAAAAAAGATAAACAAAAATATTGTTAAAATAAAAACTTCTTAACTACATCCTAAAATTGAATTTAATATCTTATATTCTGATTATTATAATATTTTTTTGGTATATACCTTACCATTTCTTAATAAATTCCTAAAATAGAATTAATTTACATATTCTAACCTAATTGATGTCGTTAGAGATGCGAAAACAATTATATATTAATTCATATTTTCAATCAATGAAATGGTCAAACAAACTTAATGCCTTCGCTGGAAATTCCTTTAATTGTATCTAAGAGGTTTGTACTTCATTTTGGTCTTCACTTCCATAAAAAAAACTATTTTTACTACATTAATACTCCTTGCATCTAACATATGGTGTGCATAGAAAATAAGAATGTAACATCCTCAAATATAATGTCATGAAATCTCAAACATTTCATTACTAATATCAAGTATTGAATAATATATCTAAGATTATGAATTTTTTTTTGAAAATTTCAGCAGAGTTTTCTTTTTTTTTTGTTGGTACCAAGTTATCGACAACACTTCTATTATATGTCATTACAACTTCCATCTTGATTTAATCATCCTGGATCACATCTCATTCATCAAACAATCTCTAAACTCTTAATTATACTTATCAATATATTCAAGTCTCATATTATCAATCAATAAGTCAACATAAAAGTATTACTAAAACAATTTGAAAGATAATTAATTTCATCACTACAAGTTCATCAATTTAAAAATGTATAATCTCATACCTTAAACTCTTTAAAGAGTTCATCCCTATAAGTTGAATCAACTATTTCCCAATTGTGCCATGATCCTTTAAAATTTGACCTTAAAATAAGTCCGATCTGGAGAAGGAATAGAAAGGGAGATATGGGTTAATTAGGTTTCTGGAGAAGGTATAAAAAGGGACATATGGGTTCTTCCGGAGAATGAAGGAATTTTTCTTGTGTGAGGTTCTCTTTTATTTTCAAGGTATAGAAGGACCAATAACACGTAATTATTAATTATTGTTTTTTTTTATATAAAAGTCAAAATTTAATCTTTCTTCTAAACTCAGAGTCTACCAATACTCTTAATGAGGGGTTTTCCACTTCTAAAGGCATCACCGCCTCCATTCCATATACCGTATACGAGGTGGCTCTTATTGAGGTTCGGACTGCGGTACGGTACGTGTGAAGGGAAAACAACAACATCTCATGCCAATCCTCGTAGGGCATAGGGCGAGGAATTGGAATTCTTGATTTTTTATTTAGCACAAAGTTCTATTATCATCTTGCTATTAAAGTTCTGGGCATTATTAATCTTTTCTAGTGGACCATATCGATAGATCAAATCTCTTTTCATAAATTTCTTCACCACTTTTTGCCTCCACGTCATCCAAACATCTCAACAAAGTCCCGTCAGATGATTTCTTATACAAAGTTTCCCCATCAAGATAGAAATCCCTTGCCAACCTCCTCAAAGTCTTTTTGTCGATTGTGGATGCCCCCATGGGATATGTCTGGTTTTGGATGAAATTCTTGATATCATAGTACCAAGGGTTTTCATCTATTTCTCTTTCAACTGAGCAACAATGAGCTGGCTTATTTCTGATATCAATGTGTATCAACTGTACCTTATGCCCAAATTCTATCCTAGCCATAGAAGCTAGCGTGACCAAAGCATCAACAAAATGGTTTCCTTCCCTTCCTAAATGGGTGAACTTTATTTCCTCAAATTCTCTAGCCAATTTAGACAGGTATTCTTGGTGAGGTCTCAACTTCTCGTCCTTGGTTTGCCATTTTCCTTTCACTTAGTAAATAATCAAAATCGAGTCTCCATACATATCTATCTTTCTAATATTCAGCTCTAATGCCACCTCTAAAACGAGAATGCAAGCTTCATACTCCTATGTTGTTATTGCACCCAAACTCCAACTTAACTAAAACTGAATACTACTTTTTATTAGGAGAGATTATCATTGCATCAACTCTGTTACCACATACATTTATAGTACCATCAAAGTACATAGTCCATCAATCTAATTTCCCTTCCTCAACTGAAAACACATCTTCATCAGGAGGTACTGCTTATTTTCTCGAAAGCTTCTTCACACTTTTATTCCAAATTCTGAGATTCTTCTTCCTTAACAGTCAAAGATTGGGTCACAAGTCATGGTTAATTGCGGTATAAACCGAGCAATGTAATTCCACTTTCCTAAGAACTTTCTTACATCCTTATCAGCCTTAGGAGTTAACATAGATTGAATAGCCTTTACTTAACCAGGGTCCACTTCTATCCCTTTGTCACTTATCTTAAATCCCAACAACTTCCTAGATTTTACCCCGAATGAATACCTTGCATGGTTAAGCCTCAACTTGTACTTCCTTGGTCTCAAACAATTCCTTCAATATTTGGACATGATTTTCCCCCCTCTCTAGATTTTAGCAATCATGTCATCCATGTATACTTCAATCTTTTTGTGCATCATGACATGACCTTGTAGCAAAAGGTTCCTCATGGTGTTACAAATATCATCTTCTCCTTTGCACCATTTTTATCTGATTATAGCCCGAAAATCCATCCATAAAGGAATTTATAGAGCTACGTGCTGCATTGACCACCAACACATCTACGCGTGGTAGAGGGAAATTGTCTTTAGGGTTAGCCCGATTTAAGTCCCTAAAGTCCATACAAACCCTGATTTTATCTTCCTTTTTGGGTACTATCATTATGTTGGACACCCAATGTGGATATTTGACTTCTTCTAGAGAATTGGCGTTCCACTGCATTTTAATTTATGCTTTTACTTTGATTAAGACATCCGTATTGATTCTTCTTAACTTTTGCTTAACCGGTTTACATCCTTTTACCAGCAGTACCCTGTGTACTACGGTATTCGTATCTAAGCCAGACATATCCTTATACGACCAAGCAAAAACATCTACATAATCTCGGAGTAGTCAACTCTTCTTTTTCTTTAGGAATGATCATAGTCCCTATCTTCAGCTCTCTCTTGATTTCTTCATTACCCACATTTATGGTTTCTAGTTTATCTTTAGCGGTCCTCCAAGCTTGTTCATGTTGTTCTATTTTTATCCCATTCTTCCTCTTCTACAGCTACTACGTATTCTTTAATGTTTGGCCATTCATTATCAATGTAAAGTGCAGGTGTTTGTTTTGGAAGATCCACTTTGAAAATGGAAAGTGATGTGTAAAAACATCAAGATGAACTTTTGGAAATGCATGATCTCATTAAAGGGAAAAGGTTGTTTCAAAACATTTGCATGAGAAAACCAATTAGGTGCACAACATCATTCCAAACTCCTTCAATCTCTTTTTGATACTGAGCTTTTGGGTGTGACCTTTCTTTATTTTCCATCATTTTCCTTAGTCAAGTGTATGGATTCTAGAAGGGGGACCTATGTTTCTAGGTCTGCATATGCATGCATAGATGTATAAGAAAATGCATGATATAATGCATGACTGTGATAAGAATGCATTTGTATATTGGGTATGGATGCAGCCTTCTTGTGAACGAATAATAGCCACCACATAATAAACATAGGTTCTCTTGTCATGTTGCTTTGATAGGAGTATTGCCTTTCAAGTCGTTTGCTTAAATCATATTCACCAAGAGACAGATTTTGCATAAGAAGATGGGTCAACGCCCTTTTCATTAATATTTGATAAGTTTATTACATTTACAAATAAAAAAGGAAATACAACATGTTAATCCCTTTTCTCCACAAACTCTTTAGCCAAAGGTAAGAAGGCAAAGCCGCGGTTCTCAATCTTCCCTAGAAAGGCATTGGTTTCAGCTAGGCTTCGGCGATAGCGAATGATGTCCCCTCCCACATTCCGCGCTTTGATTCTAATAATTCGAGCATGTGCAGCAGCTTCGTCTATTTGCTCATCTGTCTTGGTCATCTTTTCTATGAGCAACATATTGGTTTTGTTCAAAGCAGTGTTATTGGCGTCGATTTGATCCTTGTGTTTTTCCATTGCTACTAGCTTCTCGTCTACATACTTCAACTTTTCACGTTCCTTGTCAAGTTTTATCCTCATAACTTTTATCTCATTCTTCTTAACTGTTAACTCTGCTTCAACACCCTCGAAACCTCTCCTTTTACTTTCCTCTTTTGCAATCCCCGTCGAACGGCTTTCCAACTCCATATATTTCTTATTCAAATCCTCATACTTCCCAATCCTATCCATCAGTTCGAACTAGACTTGTGCAAATTTTTCTTGGTAATATTCTACACCTCCTTGGCAATCGTTAAAGTCAATCTCCATTGCTTCAAGTTCAGAGTAACTTTATATCCAATCCAAACTCATCCCTCTTAGCTCCTTCTCACTTTTTTCCCTAACAATCTTCTCCTCACCCAGCTTTAACTTAAGCTTTGTTATTCGCGCATCTCTAGATTGTATTTGCTCATCTAGAAATGCTCTCCTTTTATCTTCTTGTAGCATCATTTCTTCTAACATTGCCTTGTCTTTTCTGCCTTTGCTCAACTCTATCCGAAGTTTTTCCACTTGTTTTCTCAACTTTTCTTCATTATTGACCCTTTTCCTCTTAATAGGCTCTTTTATAGTTTGGGGAGATTTGACTCCTACACAAGGCATGGCTGAAGCTGCTAAGTCTCTCCATCTTGCATATCCTTTACTTGCATTTGGATCCTTTAAACCTTCTATCTCAACCAAAACCAGATGCTTCCAATCTTGTTTGATGATCTCCAAAACTTCTTGTGCAATGGGATCTTTGAACAAACCAAAAAATTGAGCAATTCCCATAGTCCTTGGAACAAACTGCATGCCCCCAAGTTGCCTTACCACCAGGGCAGGAGCATAACTCACATAGCCTGTAATCCCCACCAATGGCACCCAACGTCTCTGTCTACAACTCATTAGGACTTTCACTGTCGTTACCCATGGGGCTTTCCACTTGAAATCACTATTAGGCAAACCTTCTAATTTGTCAACTCAACCTTGGTTGTCTAGATCTCCTCATTCTTCTTCTTCTACCAACTTTAGGGGTCTTTGGGTGAACCATCAAAAATTATTGAAGATAGGTTTTTTTGTTTTGATATGGCTAACCATCCAGATATACAACAACTGCGTGCAACATCTCATTGCTCCTTTTCCGGTCCTCTTACAATGATTAAGCGTCAAGATGGTTTTAGCTAAAATAGCAGCCACTGGATTGATTTGTGTATTCTCATACTCTACATAAGCAGCAGTGGCCTCCAAACTCACTACACCCGTCTGACTTGGGAACAACATAAGGCCAAATATGCCCAAGGCAATCAATCTCTCTTTTTCTAATCCTGACTTCTTTTCTAGTGCAATTTCTAACATCCTCCATTTCAAACCGGTAACATTCTTTTCCAAAAACTTTTCCAAGTTGGAGATTCTGAGCAGTTTTGACAGTTCGGGGATGATCTTGTTAGATCTCAAAGGTAAATAAATCTGATACAAATTGTTTGGAAACTCAGTCAACATCCCATATTCCTCCATAATGGGACATAGGTCTATGTTTCCAAAAGAAAAACACCGGTAGTCTGGATCCTAAAAATGAACTAAGGCTCACACAGTTGGACTTAAAACTTCTACCCTTGCAATTTCCACCAAACGTTTGTATTTCCTAAAAAATGCATCCTTATCCACATTTTGAAAGTGAGTCGTTAACTTGTTTACCTCATTCATAATGCAATTCAGGTTCTTGATTGGTGACAGCTTCTTAACATCGCTTCTAAGGCAGTCTCCTTCAGTCAATTGTGACAGTTCACAATTTTTTCATATTCTATAATGGAAAATTTAGCAATGGTGGCCATTTCGTTCACAAGTCTTGCAATTCAAGATGACTTGGGTTTAGACTTGTTTTGATGCAAAAGATATTATGGAGCATACACCCTAAGGATAGGTTCTAGTTCCTTTATGTGAGACATAAGATAAGTTTACTACTTTGTCTCTAAAAAGGGTCTCATACTGTCCCAGTGATCACCCTCGTAAAGGCAATATGGGGGTTCAGCAGATAGTGGGATGGCACATGTACCAATCACTATCAGTCTAAACACTTATCAAAGAGTTGGGGTTTACACAAACTTAAACCTTGACTCAAGTCATAAGGCAAGCTGCTAGTCCCCCACTTAACTTAAAGTTTATTGTGTGTGCCCTCAAAAAGATAATAATAATAAAGTGATGCATGACTATACCATGTATGACAGAATGTGAAGATGCATGCTAGAGCTTTTAAACAAAATATCATTCATAGTACAAAAAAACAACAACACATAGCATAATAAAAAAAAACAATTACCAAGCTTAGTCCTAAGGTCCCCAGCGGAGTCGCCATCCTGTCGCACCCTCGCGGCAGAGCGCGGCGTCGTGGCGATCCTCGATTGATTTCCGGTTATTTTGTTTTTTTGTGTAAAAGGGAATCGCCACCTAGTTTTTTGGTCACTAGGAACCCTAACTAGTCTTTCAGAGATTCTAAGGCAAGGGACTGGTTGCGTAAAGGGAAGGTATTAGCACCCCTAGTACGCCCTACCTAAGGTAAGCTGCTTGGTGTTTGGTTTGCTTTATAATTGCTATCGTGTTGGTGTTTTCTAATCCCATCAATCTTTTCTAGGTTTGATTCTAACTAAACTTATTAAGATAGAAATTCAAGGAGATTCCATGTGCTTTAAAAGCTCATTTTTCCCTTAGTATTTCAAGAGTTTGCAACTCGTAAATCGCAAGGAGGAGGGACAAAAATTTAGAAATCTAGGGTGCTTTAAAAGCCTCTTTTTTTTTTGTCTTAGTGTTTTATACTCTCATGGCTCGTAAACTGTGAAGTAAAAAATTAAAATGTCCTCGATTATAATCAAGGCTTCTTTCAAGGATGTGTGCGGATTTATTATTCCTAGAAAATTATTTTTGATATTTACCACTTCGGGTTTCTTTATCCAAATATTAATAGTGAATAATAACAAATTATTCCCAATAATATTTTGAATATTCGTCCTTTAAGGATTTTTTTATCCAAACATTAGTGGTGAATAATAGATGAATTCCCCTCAAAATAAGATTTTTATATTTTTTGAAATATTGGCCAATACCCTTTGGAGTTTTACAAACATGTTGTAAAATCCGAAAATGCAAGAAAACAAAATTATTTTTTTTGTGTTTAAGAAATCCATGGAAAAACATATTTTCAAAACTTCCAATATTTTTTTGTATATAAAAAAAAGAGCATTCAAAACATGTTAGGGTATTGGCCGTGTGCAATGAACAAGAAAACAAATTTATATATATATGTATATTTGCCGCAATGGCGTCAAAAACCGGGTATTCTAAATACTAGATTGGTATATATTTTTTACAACATAAAAAAATTCAAACTTTAAAATAAATATTCCAGAAAATAAATCTCTTTCTTTTATTCTTTTTTTTAAAAAAGAATTTGGTAAGGGTGCAGCCCTCTTTTATGAATGGAGAGCGACTGTTCAAGTGAATTAATTCACTTGAACAGTACAGACACATACATTACAAAGAAAAAGACCACACTAACAGTGCAAATACAAGGCAAAAGAAAGCATGCAACAGGTGAATAGAAAAACCAACCTGGAGACGAAGAAACTGCAGTGGCGTTGGAAGAGTGATGGTTGCTCGGTCTGCGTCTGTCCTTCTTCTTATGTTCTATGTTTGGGTCTGTTTATTGCCTCTTTCTTTACTCTGCGCCTCCGTCACTTTCTCTATTGATTCCTAACTTTCTTTTCCCGTTTCTGCAGTTTTTATTTGCAGAAAACAAATGGATCAAAGGCGTCTTTCTTGTTTTTCTTTTGTTGTCTCTCTCCCATTCTCTATTCTCTCCTCTCTTGTCTTATTTTTCTACTCTCTTTTTCTCCCCTGTTAGGTCATTAGAAGGCTTATATATAGTCTAAATATGTCTCTGTTTAGGAAGGATTCAATGCATTAATCCTAGGACGCAAATCCCTACCGATTTGCAGTAAAAAAACGCAAAAAGGAAACTGCAATATTCTGATTTTGTGTTGGTGCTTTACGTTTGATTTCTTTCCTATTTTAGAGGAGGGTGTGACTCTTTTCTTTCCTTCCATAGGGCCAGCTGCTCCCTTTGAAATTAGACAAGAAAAAACGTGGTTGCAACTCCAAAAATCAGGCATGATGATAAAGGAAAAACATCAGGAATTTGCAGCGAAAAAAAGGAAAGAAATCAGATGGAGGGTGCAGCTGCAAAGTCTCATTTTCCTTATTCAGTGTGCAAAAAATCCTGTCATTTATGATGATTCAGCCCCCCTCTCCAGCTTTCAATATCCTTCTTCAATTCAATCCCTCATTTTAACACTTTTCAATTCAGTCCTTAGTCAAAAAAAAATCCTTCGAATCAGTCCCGCGAACTTGGGCTTTATCCTTCCCGCGGCAAAATTTTCTGCCTTCACATTAGATATTCAAATGTGAATATCTTGAGCTTCTGATACCTAAATCAAGTGATTCAAAAGCCCAAATTCATCTACGCGTCTAGGACTACAATTTTGATGAAGGAGTCGAAGTGAGATAAAATCTTTTTACAGAACAGAAACTGGCAATAATCTAGTTGGTCAAAAGAGATCTCCGGGTCTAACTCAAAAACTGATGAATGTCAAGAATCCTGATATGACTGAGAGTATGAAAAAACAAAAATCACAAAAACTAGGCCAAAAATAGAGTTTTTTTAGTGCAGACTCGGGTCAATATCCTTCTCGCGGCAGAATTCTCTACCTTTACGTTAGATATTCAAATAGAAATATCTTGAGCTTCTGATATCAAAATCAAGCGATTCAAAAGCCCAAAATCATCTACGCGTCTAGGACTACAACTTTGATGAAGGAGTCGAAATGAGATAAAATCATTTTAGAGAATAGAATCTCGCAGTAATCTAGTTGGTCAAAAAGGTTCTTCATTTGACAATGCTGAGCATCCAAATCTGACTGAGAATTTGCCCTAAGAACAATGATCCCTAGGACCTAATAAAGGTGTAAGTCAATTTTTCAACAAGTCATGAGTGACAAAATATACCTAGGATGGTTAGATATCGTATGAAACCGAGTCAGAATCAGAGTCTAAGTTGGAACAAAAAATAGCGACAACAGCAGAACCTTTTTTTAGTGCAAATTTTGAGGGATTTATTCAACCTTAAAGACCAGTTAAAAAGGAACGAATTTAGCATTATGAAGACTCCTGATCAACCTAAAAAAACCTGATGATTTTGGTAGCAAAGGGGAAGGATAAAAAAGAGCAGAAAACAGCTCAAACAGGGTTCAAAAAAATATTTCTTTCTCCTCCACTTTTGTCAATCTTCTGGCGAACATGAGCTAAACTCCTACACTCCTGTTCAAAACCGGTATACACCATCTCCAACATGTGGGGTCCAAAATTGAGTAACAACATATATATATATATATATATATATATATATATATATATATATATATATATATATATATATATATATATATATATATAATGACCCTCCTTTTTAGTAGTTAGTAGTATACAAAGGAAATTCCTATAAAACAGGAGTTCCGGACACTAAGCCCACACATGAACTCTAGAAGATAAAGAAAAACAAAACGTAAATATAAGCAAAACACTGCGTAGTGAAAATTTAAATGTGCAATGGTCATCTCCTCTCTTTCAATTTGAAATCAATCCCAAAGATCATTCTACTCGCAACAATCATACCGCAAAACCACTCCTTACAAAGTACAAAGAACAAAACTAAATGTAATACAAAGATCTTGCCAAAGGATATGTACATGTAGTGCAAGATTTCGTGAGATATTTTAACACCATGCTTACATTAATTAGAAATTTTAATATCGTTGGAGAAAATTCTTAATTCAATGGGGATACTTTACAAGAATTGTGAGATTCATGAGCAAGATCTTACTCATATATAGACCTAAATTTATTAGATAGACCAAATTCATACGCTAGATACTCAAATTATTATAAGGTTCTCATGAATGACATCTATCTCATTGCGAGTATAATATATAACATGAAACAAGTTGAGGTAATAATTTCTTTATGAATGGAAACAAATTCCTGAGATCTTGGCGATGTAACCTTGAACCCTAGGGTTAGCAGTACTGAGCGCAAGAGAAGCAAGAAAAGAAGCATAACTCCATTGCAACAGAGCTTCATCCACAGCTCCATAATCTCTAAGTTTATTAGTTATACAAAGAAGTTCCTGTGCCAATTTCTCTGCCACCACATCATCAGCCTCTTCAAAACCAGCACTCCGCGGCCTCTGCTTCTCCAACTGCCACCTACAATTCCCAACAGTTTGCATCAGCACTCAAACAATTACTCGTGCCCTAATGGAAGTAACCTAATGACACGTGAAGTCCACGTTGATGAAGAATCATCTGAGCCTTGAGGGTTTTGCACAGATTGGTATAGAAGGCTTAGTGTACGTGCAAATGCGGGAGCCAAATCGACTTCTGCAAGTTCCATATGGCCATCTCTGAAGTTTCCATCCATGATCTTGACAGTCATTGCCGTTGCAAATTGCTATTTTCTTGACGTGGCTGGTATCTCATTCATCAATGGAAGTACCTGCCCCATATAAAAATCTAAAAGCAAATAACAATGTTGTGCATATAATTGAAATGTTATGACAAAATGTACATGATCTTCAATATTTTGTATGAATCATGTCCAAAGATACGTGACACTAACTTTTTAGGGTTGGAACTCAGTCCATATCCTTATTTATTTTCTAGATATTTTAGGATTTTATATCGAACTCGACAAAAGTTGACAGGACTTGAACTTAAAACATGCCGCCGAATATATATATATATATTAGTTTGGTGCCCCTCCTCCATATTAATTTACATATTTTCCTGTACAAGGGACGGACAGAACGTGTTTGAAGGCTGTTTCGGAGAAATTAGAGGTGGGAATTTTGAGCCTAAAGGCTGTTTATTTTACGAGAGTGGGTGTCTCGTTGTGTTGCGTGGCAATAGTTCTAATAGGAAAGGTTGCATGCAAACCACTTGGCAATTACGTGTAAAACGCAAAATATGTCATTCGATTTTTCATATAAAACAACAATTTTAAAAAGTTGGATGTAATAAAAAAGAATTTTATTATCTGCTTTGCATGTGAAATAAACAGAATGAATCTATTGATGTGAGTGGTAATTGAACCATAAATGTCCTTATTCTGGTTCTTGACATCAAACTGTGATCACGACATGAAACACTCAGACATCACATACTAGATATAAGCTTTCTAAATAGCCTCCAAGACGTGTGGAGGTTTAAAATCCCTCAAAACGACTAAGTCTCCCTAGCTTGAAAGACCTATTTCTTTAGCGCATATATATATATATATATATATATATATATATATATATATTTGCCTCATAATAGAGATCACGCAATCTATATGATATAAATAATAAATTATCGGTTAAGATAATGAAAATTAAAATTTTAACATTTAAATAAAAAATATAACATTTTCAATTCAATCTTACCTAGTTGCGCAGTGAGTCTTCCAAACCCTCCTGAACAGTGTTGCCATCCCTATCTTAGTAAAAGTTTTCCTTGCACATCAAATTTGTAAAATAATTAGCTAATTAAAATTAAAAAACTAATCGATAAAAAAATATTTATGTATAAACTAACCTTGAACTTTCTAAATAATGCATTTACCATAAGTTTTCATTCAAGATTTTTGGAACAAACATAATTCCTAAAACACAAATCCCTCTCAAAATGGACACCTTATCTGCAAGGTGGTATCGCACTTGACGAGCTTGCATCAAGAGAGGATGTTTGTGCCTATGCCTTAGGTGTCTGGTCATGGTCGGCACTAGTGACTCATGGTCATCCGAAATGCTGCTAGAAGAACTAACAATGCTCTTGTCCATAGTATTCACTAATGACCTTCTCCTTAGAATCTAAACAAATTAAAGCATGAAAAAAGATAATAACATTCCTATTAAAAAAAATCGGTAGCACTCCCTCTATTTGAAAGACTAACATTGAAAGACTAACTAAAATTCTTGTACCTACAAATACATATTAATAAATAAAGTCATAAACCAATTAAGATTTCACATGTTTAAAGCTTTTGAGCTCGTGTGAATAATCTTCGTCTTCATCAAATTAAATCAAGTTAAGAGCACCTTAAAAGAGTTTTTATTTTTTCTTGTAGTTAAATTCACCACTGTAATTTTGCACCATTTTTTAGTGTATTTTTGATATGTGAAATTTTGCATAAACAAAGAAAAAGATGGTGTTTTGTATTTTTCATACCAAATTTACTTCCATCAAGGATTGTATCAGGCCATCCTTCCCGTAATTTCTTTTTCTACATTGTTACTTCACTAAGCTTTCCTTTTCAACTC
>Ga0325404_1004536_pt1 | contig 14735 bp, 9 predicted proteins | sample PopdelMetagenome_18_FD_205664 | JGI IMG/M metagenome (GOLD analysis project Ga0325404, IMG submission 205664) | Populus deltoides microbial communities from Bellville, Georgia, United States - Xylem-Control-R1 | ecosystem: Host-associated > Plants > Phyllosphere > Stem > Wood/Secondary xylem... | reverse complement strand
TTGGTATTTTCTGGAACTTTTGTGCTTCATTTCATATGAGTTGTTAGATTAAGTTAACTTTGCAAGATAGTATAGATTGTTGTATTATTAACAAAACACTAAAGATATAGCTAAATCATTATAGTCACACCTAGAAAATACTATTTACTAGAATAGTGCTGTGTTTTTTTTCTTCAATTCCATTCTTTAATATTAGGTTGTTTTGAGAATTGTGCTTTGTAATTTCAATTTTCTTTCTGTTGGATTATATTATGATCTCATGAATTTAGTTTTTTTTCTCAATTTTAGCCCTCAACTAATGATCTGTTGGAATTAGGGTTTTGGTTTTTCTTTTCAAGTTTCTTTTTATTAATTTATCTCGATATCATAACCTAGGTTATGGTTTTAATAGGTTGACTCGGGTTTTTTTTTACCGCTTTTTCTAATGTTTGTTTTTCAATTTCATCTTTCAATACTAGATTGATTGAAAATTAGGCTTTGTAATTTTTTTTATTTGCATTATAAGTGATTATCCTAATCTCAGGGTTGTGGGTTTAACAGTTTAACTTGGGTTAACTTGATTCATTTTTTTATCCTTTTATAATTGATTTTTTTTAATTTTACACTGCAATAACTCAATCTTATTTTTTTTTAATTTTATCCTTCAATATTATGTTATTTCAAAATTAAGCTTCATAATGTTTTTTAATTTGCTTCCTGTAAAGTTATCCTAACCTCATGAATTTATTTTTTTTCCTCGATTTCAACCTTCAATATTGGATCTATTAAAAATAGAGTTTATGATATTTTTTATTTGTTTTGTATGAAGTTATCTCGGTCTCATGACCTAGATCACGAGTTTAATAGGTTAGCTCGAGTTGACTTGAGTTGTTTTTTTTCTTTTATTAATTAATTTTTTATTTCATATTTCAACACTTGGTTGATTTGAAATTGAAATTTTAATTTTTCTTTTATTTTCTTTCTATAAGGTTATTTTAATCTCATGACTCTAGTAGCAAGTTTGGAAGGTTAACCCGGGTTAACTTTGTTAATTTTTTTTGTCTTTTTTTAATTAAGATTCATAATTTTTTTCAAATAATTTTCTATGGGGTTATCTTTATATTATGATCCAGGTCACGAGTTTGACAGGTTAATCCGGGTTGATTTAGTTTATTGTTTTGTCCTTTTTTAATTGAATATTTTTTTTCTTTCAATTTCACGCTTTAGCAACTCAATCTTCTTCTTTTTACTTAGTTATTTTTCAATTTTATCCTTCAATATTAAGTTATTTAGGAATTGGGTTTTGCATTTTTTTTTCAATTCTATCATTCAACATTAGGTTGATTAGGAATTGATCTTCATAATTTATTATGATTTGTCTTAGGGTCATCAAGGTCTCATGACGCATGTCGTAGATTTAATAGGTTAACTATGGTAGATCCAATATGCTTCCTCTCAGTATTTGAAAACAAATGTCATCTAATATGTCACTATATCAATGTTTAAAAAAGATATTGTTCAATATGCATTATGCATCATATTATGAATTCATGATTTTTTTTTTTATTAAAAAGCATGTTAGCAACGCTTGGATACCTTTTTTTTACTTTGAAAAAAAGTATTAGACCCTTAGAACAATATAGGCCAATGATCTAGTGTGATATGTTATATATTTTACATTCTTTCTGTTTGTTGCTTTTACTTCAAGATGTTTTATCTTAGATCTTATAATGGGTTCTCATTATGACTATTTATTCTTATGTTGTAGACTAAAACTGCATTTTTAAAACAACACAAAGTGTTTATTAAGTGATGTCTTAGAATAACAAAAGATGTGGAGTTTCTATTTTGGGGTCTTTTAATTTGATATGGGTTTTTTTTGTTTTGTATTTTTTTATTTGTTTTTGTTTATTTATGGTAGATAAAAGAAATTTGAGAAAGGAAAGAGGCCTAGAAAAGGTGGAAACAAATTATGAAAAAGTTGTTACATATTTTTAACCCCACAAATAAATCAAGAAAAGGAAAAAAAGAAAAGAAAGAAAGAAAATACAAAAATACAAAAAGATACACATGAAGAAAGCTCAGAGATTGCCTAGGTTGGTGATGAAAGACCAAAATGACAAGTGAAAAAGTTGAAGGGCTAGAATGTATAAGATTAGCAAAATTGATGACAGATTTCTGATTGATAAAAGACTCATTCGGTGAAAATTAAAAGTTTAATGGTCAATTGAAGGTTCAATTGAACAAGAAAAAAATCAAGGACCAAAATAAAAACGACGTTAAACTTCAGGATTGAGAATTAAGTCTGATGGGTTTTGTGTCAATTAAGGGTGCATATGCCACAATTGTAAGAACAAAGACTAAATTGAAACTTTGCTAAAATTCTAAATTAAAAACCCTAAATTCTAGGGTTTAACCTAGACAATATGTTGTTCAGCCTTTGTTCATCTTCTTCCTTACTAGTTCACGATGATCAGGTTGACATCTTTTTAGTGCTTGTTGTGGAGTTCTAGACCACCAAAAGACATGCAATTTTTTGCAAATAAAAGAGAAACATCTCCTCTACAACCCTATTTTCATGAAATTAGATGTTTACATCCCAATTCTTCTATGGAATTCCCCAATATCTTATTCTTAATCAGCCATCACTAAATTTTCAGATCCTGGGCTTATCAAATTGGCACCTTCAAGCGAGTGAATGTGGAGCTACAAACCTCTAAATCAAACAAGGTTAGATAAAAAAAAATATGCACCCTCTTTTACCAGCTTTAGGTGGTCTTCAATGACGATGACATCGGAATTGCTTAGATGAAGTACCGAAAATGGCCAACTCAGTCAATCTTGACTGAGATATCCATTGATACCTAACTTTTTCATATGTTCACACTTTAAAGCTCCTAAAGGGTTCTTATTAAGGGTTATAAATAATTCCCCCAAGATCGAAAGGTGAAGAATGCATGCCTTTGTCTCCAAGCAAAGAAAAACCACTTGGGCCAAAACCATTATTACAAAAATCATTGAAGGAAAAAGGTTCTAATTGTGAAATTTTGTCCAGAAATTTTTCATTTTGATCAAAGGGCTCAGTTTTGATTGATCTTTGGTGAAATCCATTAAAAACCCTAGAAAAACCCTAAATATACCCTTAGAAATTCAATCTAAAATGTGAGGAAGAAAAGGAAAGAAATACTGAGAAAATACCCTAGGTGTGAAGGTTTATAAGCCTAACATAAGGGTTTCTTCATCTTTAAAGAGGCAGCAAATTTGTGGAAACAAAACTTTATAAAAAAAAGCAAAGAAAGGCAATAGTTGTTTTAAGAGTTTGAAGGTACATTTCTTAACCTAAAAGTGGAGTCCATGTGGTGTGCTTGATTTGATTTTAATTATCATTTGATTTATGTTTGTGTTTACAAGTATGGAAATGTGTTTGGAATGTTTAAAAAGTAAAGGGGTGTTTGTTTCTTATATATATATATATATATATATATATATATATATATATATATATATATATAAAGTTTTTTATTTTATGATTTGATGTTGTTCTCTAAAGCATTTTAGGATATCTTTGAATTTTTTTGATGTAATAAAAGCCTTCTAGTTAAGTTAGTTTTTGATAAAATGGTGTTTTTGTTTTCTTAGTTTTGATAGTTCAGTTAATATGTTGATAAACCATGTTGTTAATCCTGGGTTTATAAGGCTTTGGCCATGACCAAAATATGTTTTGAAAATCATTTTTTAATTCAAATTGCATGGATAAGTTTGCTGTTTTATTTGTCAATTTTGGGAAATGGAATTTCATGCATATTTTCCATGATTTGTTGTTTTTTGTCGTTTGTTTTGATTCAAATATATATGACTATGACAGTGTGGTTTGTGTGAATAAAAAGGATTTGGTTTTGAAACTTGGTATGCATTTCTGGGTTTGGCAGTAAGTTGATACATTTCTGGGCAAAAATATGGGTTGGTAATCTTCATGTTCTTCCCAAGAACATTGCCTTTGCTACGAGTTTTTGACATGCTTTAATTCATTTTTTTTACATCTTCACAATCACATGATATCATTAGACAATAATCTAGGGTCTTCATCTATCAATAACATATTTTTAAGTGTTTTAATCTTAGCGTTTGGTTTTGGACCGAAACTCTCTTTCAACAAAATTGTGTTGATTTAATGATAATCCAAGCAAATGGACCCTTGATTCTTGATCTATATTTGATTGTGAACAAAATATTATTTTGTAACACGTTCACTTAATTAACAACCATCTTTTTTTCCTTGCCATGTTTTTCTTTTACGAAGTTGTTAATTGATTCTTTTTCAATCTTCAACATTAAGTCAATAATTTTCTTTTTTTTTTCTGCAAAGTTCATTTTTTAACAGCCAACACACACACACACACACACACATATATATTTATCATTCCTTTGCTATAATGTTGCTAATTTTTTTTCATAAGAATATTTCTTTTTGTTCATTCATGACATCTATGTTATTGATGGCTTAGACAATTTATTTTATTTAAGAAAAGTTATTTCCAAAAAATTTATTTAATGGGAAAACAATTTTCTTTGCTCATTTAACCATCTGCTTATATTGAATAACATTGGCCTAAGTGTTTTTCTTTTGTCAAAAGTTTTTCACACAACGCCATCTCTTTTGCATCATGTTTATTCCTTTATTTTAGTTGCACTTTTTCAGCCTATTAAATTTCAAGATCCTTTATTTAAGTTGTTCTTTATGATATTTCATTACTTATCTTTATTTTATTTCATTATATCTTTTAGTGATCTTCCTACCAATAGCATGGAATGTTTTTGGCACCAAATAAACAGCCTTGGTAACAACAATAACATATGACTCGTCTCTTTATGTTTTTTTATTCATGTAACAATTTCTTTTTTTTATGCACATATGTTATCTATAATTCTTACTATTTCTGTTATTATATAGGAAACAATAAATTTATAATACCATCAAAATATTAACTTCTTGCTTGTTTTGATGTTTAAAATTGGGACTAAAGTGGGTTAGGAAAAACTTGACTCCTCGCCTAAGTAATTTCTCCTACTAAAGAGAGGAGAGGAAAAGAAATACACAACCTAGGGAAAAAAAAGGAGTGGAAGAGAAAGAATAAAAAAGAAAGAAAGAGAAAGAGAGAGATATCAGATATACAAAACATTAAAAAGAAAAAGAAAAACACAAAAAAGGGAACACGTTGTTGCCTAGAAAAAACAAGAAAGAGAGATCGTATATACAAAACATTAAAAAGAACAAAGAAAAAACACTAAAAAAAGGAGAGCATGTTGTCGTCTAGAAAAAAAAATAAGAAGAGAGAAAAAAAGAAAGAGAAGAAAAAAGAAAAAGAAAAATAGAGATTAGATATACAAAACATCAAAAAAGAAAAAAGAAAATAAAATTAAAAAAGCTCTAAAACAAATAGAGAACACATTGCAGCATAGCATCTTCACTCTCCTATTTTCTTTTCACCAACTTCACCAACAAGATCCTCCTCGCTTTCGACCTTTAATCTTTATTAGAAACCATTAGCCTCCACAACTGAAACTGATAACCATCAATCCTTATGCTTCTCCCATTTCCATAACAGTCAGACTCATTAATATCTAGCCTTCATCTTCTTCAACCTCTTACCAAAACCAATAACATTTGAACACCATAGCATCACCTCATCTCGTGCACACACCTTTTAACTTAAACCAATAACTATAAGCACCTAGTTCTTTCCACCACTACAACACCAAGCCAAAGCACAAACACTTATTTCTCTTTACCATTACAAAACCCAAACGACCATCATTTAAGTCTGGAACCTCAACACCCACACCACTACCCCAAGATTATAAATTTTGTTATGATTGATGTTCTTTTTTTTTTATTGGAATGATAAATTTTGATTTTAGAGCATTTTGGCATTTTATTATGGAGTCATGTGTTGTGTGTGTGTGTGTGTGGACACTAAGCCCGAAACCACAACTCCCACACCATCACACAAGGTTGTCAATTTTGTTCTAGTTGACGTTCTATTCTTCTTATTGGACAATAAATTTCAATTCTAGAGTCGTCAACCAAAACATAATTGACAACCTAGGTGGTGGTGTGGCTCATGCACTAACAACAAACAAGATAAAAGGGTTTTAGTAATTCTAATGGTGGCAGCGCATGAACCATACGTAGCTTCATTAATCTAACCGAATTCTAATGGTTTTTAGGGTATTTTCTAACCCTCTGACTTATTTAACATTCTTCTTATATGATTTTTAGTAATTTTAAGCTTTATATGATATATTGAAGTATCAGGGACCACATATTAAGTGGCACCCTCAAGATTTTGAAGCTCCTAGAAAGATTACTTTAAGATGGAACAGGGTTATAAATTAATTTTCCATGATGGGTCTATGAGGATCAAGTTAATTTTGGTTCTTCAAAGAAGTAATGGTTTGATCATAGTGTTTAATATTTTATGTGAATACCTATATATGTACTCTTAGTAATTATGTGAAAAGTTTTGTTGGTTTGATTGATTATGTTGAAGAAAACCTTGATACTTTTAAGCATTGTGTTAATTAAGGCTGTCATGGTGGTGGCTTGATTAGAGGAGTTGTTATGTGGAGACTTTGTATGGTGCATGGTGGATGTTGGCTTTACCTAGAATCTTTGAAATACTAGTTAAAGGTTTTCTTGTTTTTTTAAAATTAGGTGGTGATATTTTCTTTTCATTTTACCTTTTTACTATATAATTTATTGAAATATCCCCTGTAACACTCTTTATAAATAAATTTTTTTTTTTTAAAGATTTGTTGAGTAATGAATAATTGATGTAAATTGTTGATTTATCTGACCGTTTAATGCTTTAATTTTTGTGAAAGTTGAATTGATTATACTTGGGCCTTGTTTGCTAGAAAGCAAGTTTATTTGGGAAAATGGTTGTTTTTTTATGTTTAATAGTGTCATAAAAAATTAATTAAAAAAATATTTTTCAGTGTTTAACTATGCTATGAAAAATAAGCTGAAAAATCACTTATTAATACTTTTTTCAAGTTTATATAACATATATAAAACATTCAATGTAACTATTTGATCACTAATAAGAAAACAAATGAGATAGAAAATGACATGGACACCTCTTAAAATACATTAAAATCATATTTGAATGGTTTGAAACTTAACCCTACAAGAACCTACCTTAAAGAACCAATAGTTATATGCAATAATCATTCATACCCTACGCCTACAAAAAGACGTGAATGAGTAGTATAAAATCATAATGAAGTTAATCAATTATTCAAAAAGTTTGTAAGTTCAATTAAGAACTTAGTATGGAAATCACTCAATCACATGAAAGATAGCAAAAGCGTCGATATCTTTATTAAAAATATTTTTTTTTCAAAAATTTTCTATAAAAAAGTATTTACACTAGGAAAAATCCTAAGTATAATAAGATATCTCTAATAAATATGGATAAATAATAATTCAATGAATTCAAATTTAAATAAAGACCATAATAGCTCTAAAAGAACTAATAATAAATAAAAGATAAATAAAACAATAGTCAACTAATCTAAATAAGGCTAAAGTCATTTTTGTAATCTATTAGCAAAATTAAAGCTCAACCTTAAATGCATGTTTCTTTATTATATTATTGAATTAGAAAATGTGTTATATATCAATGGAAAGATATGAATGTATAATTTCCAATGCAACTAGAATAGAATTAAAAGTCATTCTGTAACTCCATTTATGACCAAAATAGTAGAGAAAGATCAAAATTGGTTGATTTGAATCTTTTTATTCTAATAATTTTGTAATGTTTGAATGCCCGCCTACAAGTCTTTCTTGAACATGAAATAAATTAATCAAGGCTTGTACTTTATTATTTGATATCTTTTCGAAGTCTGCTTTAGCCCATATTTCTTGATGAAATCCAATGAAAGCCTAATTAAACCTCTTAGCCTTGAGTCTTATTATTAGACCAACTAGAACCTCTAACAGGTCTCTTGGTGTTACTTGAATCACACCATTCCTTCTCTCATCGAAAGAACTTGACCTTAAACAATCTCATTTTGCAAGCATTGTCATTAATCCTCTATATAATATGAAAATAATCATTTTCTTGAGGCATCAATTTTGATCTCCTTTATTCAAGAAACGTTTCCTTCCTAATATTCATCTAAACCTAATCTTCTTGTTCAAACTTGACTAATTTACATCCTTTATTAGTCTTGAACGTATATTGCTTATTTTTTTTCTCTATCTGTTGTCGTATCTTTGCATATAAGTCTTTCACCACCTATGTTTTTTTATTACCATCAAGACTAACTATTTCATCAATAGATAAAACCATAAAAAATCTCAAATAAAAAAATAATTAATAGTAGAATACACACTATGATTATATGCAAATTCAATAAATTGAAACAATCTTCTAAATTTTTAAGATTTTTTTGAATTATAGCTCTTAATAATTAAGTTAAAGTTCTTTTTACTACTTTAGTTTGACCATCTATTTTTGGATGACAAGTTGTAAAAAATAAAAGTTTAGTTCTTAACTTACCCCAAAAAACCTTCCAAAAATAACTCAAAAGCTTGACATTTAGATCAGATACAATGCTCTTTACAACCCGATGTTACCAAAATACCTCTTTAAAGAATAGATCTACTATATTTGTTTCTCATAAGTTTTATAGCAAGATATGAAATGTGTCATCTTAGAAAATCTATCTATAACAAAAAAATATGGTCTCTTCCCTTCCTTAACCCAAAATAAAGTCCATAAAAATATCAATCCAAGATTCCTTAGAAACAGGTAAAGGTGTATATAACTCATAAGGCATCACTTTAGATTTAACTTGTTTACGTGTTATGCACCCATCACAAATTCTTTGCACTTCTCACTTACCGTCTTAGGTGTAAGCTACTCTTTTATAACCTTAACCTTAGCTTCATCCATCTCAATTTTTTTGCACTAACAACATATCAAAGAAAAACAATCTTTTCTATGCAAAAGTCACACTTTTTTAGATTAGCATACAAACTTTCCTTTCTAAACACATCAAGTATCTATCTTAAATGATCTATATGCTCACCTAATCCTATACTGTAAATCAATATATCATCAAAATAAATAACTACGAAACCTACGAATGAATACACGCAATATATAGTTCATCAATCTCATAAAAAGTATTAGTTGTATTAGTAAGTCCAAAAGACATGACAAACCGCTCATATAAACCATATTTATTTTTAAAAGTAGTTTTTCATTTATCATCTTTTTTCATTATAATCTGATGATATCCACTTTTAATATTAAATAAACAAGACCCATGCAATTCACAAAGCATATCATTTAATTTAGGGATAAGATATCTATACTTTAACCATTATGTTATTGATTGTTCTATAATCAGCACATTTTCTCCAAGTACCATCATTCTTAGGTACTAAAAACTAAAAGTAAAGGAACATCACATGGACTCATACTCTCTCGAATATACCTTTTTGATATTAATTCCTCCACTTGCCTTTAAAGCTCCTTTACTTCCTCATAATTACTTCTATAGGCTAGTCTATTAGGAATAGTTGAACCTGATACTAGATCAATTTGATGTTCTATTCCTCTTATAAGTGGCAATCTGCTTGGAATTTCATCAAGAAATATATTTTCAAATTCTTGTAACAAAGAAACATAAACATTAGGAACATAAGAATCAATTTTGTTAGTGTAAAAGTATGCCTTCTTATACAACAGTAAAATCATAGGCATATAAAAAAAAATAAGCATGTGTAAGATTACATTGTTTTACATAAAAATTAAGGTGTTTTCTCATTTTTTCTATTCACTCTTCTTTTCTCATCCTTTCTTTTTTCTCTCCACACTAGGCCTTCCCCTTTTTTTTTGGTCGAAACCTTCAAATTTGTCTTTAATAGACAAAACTTTACCATTTAGTGTTTTACATTTTTGACTCACCTTATTTTTACTCAACCTCACATCCTTACTATTATTTTGTAACAAGGCTTGTTTAGCTTCTACTTGTAATAAATTGATCCCACCAAATAATAGCATAATCAATGAATTCAATTACAACTAGTTTTACCTTCTTTTTCTCTGAATATTGATGATAATCAAATACAAATTCCACCTTCTTTTACCTAATCTAATTAAGCCTCTGAATCATTCTTTTCATGAAAAGCTGGAATTTTAAGTTTTAAGCTACCCAAATTATGATCTATACCATTTTGATCATCAATATTCCTATCATGACCAAAATCTACCATAAAATCTCTTCTAGTCGTGTCTCATATAAGGGATTTTAATGTGTGTAAGACTTCCTTCCATGATTAACTACATCATCATTGGAGTTTTTAGATACACATTTATCTAGATGAGAAAGTGCTCGTCTAGTAGACCTTTTAACCTCTTTTCTCTTATGATAAGGAACATTATGTTTATTAATCATCTTAGTACTCAATCTATGTATCTTTCCCATCAAAGCATCCATCATCACCTCTAACTTATCTTGTCTTTCTATAAGGTCCTTCACATTTAATTGTGTCATACTTTTTAATGATATTGTGAATACTTGCAATATAGGTTAGTAGTAAAGAAAACTTTCTCACACACCCCCTCACATGTTTGCACTCGATTTAATGTCATTCCACTCGTGTTTCACACAATTCAATAAGGCTTTTCACTCTAATAATCTTATTATACCATTTAACTCACTATTTCTTTAGGGTATGTTTAAAATTGAGGTGTAGTTGGGTTTTTTTAGTGGGATCCATATAAAAAGCAACAAAAAACATGTATTTTAGCTTTTTAGTGAGGTGTGGTTTGCGCTTTAAAGGAATTGTACCTACCAAAAAAATCAACCTCACCTCATCTCACCATACCTCATTCCCAAACACTTTTACTTAGTTATTTAAAAGTAACCTAGTAACTTATCAAATAATCAATCAAAACAATGTAATGATTTATAATAATGAAGACTCAAGAAATATATGAAACTAATAAAAAAAACTAGAGGATAAATTTACGAATAGCAATGTAAATTTGAGTGAAATATAATGATGAAAAGAAGATACAAAATAAAAGTAATGGAGTTTATATTAAAGATTTAAAGAAAACTAACTATTCAAAAAGTCAAGATTTAACTTCAAGAATTTCAAGAAAACAATTAAAATAAAGCAAGAAAAATCTATACTAACCAAATTTTAATGAAACAAGGCAAGATAATCCAAGACAAACAAGAACTCAATTTGACAATACCAAGATTTGGTATGTACCTATTCATCAAAATAAAAAAACTATTCAAGAAACTTTCAGCCACCTCTAAAATTCAAGGGCTTGTATTCGATTATGCGTTAAATTGTCAATTCAATCAATTCTTTAAGTTTTTCTTCAACTTTTCCTGTATTCTTTTATCCACACAATTCAACAAGAACATTATTCTTTTCCTTTTTATTTTTTTTACTCTAAGCCAAAATCAAGAAAGATAGAAGATGAAGATCAAGCACATAATTTTTCTTTGATGTGTTTGGAAAAATCAAGAAACTAAGTGGGATGATTTCTTTATACAGGGTTTGAAGAAAACTTTGAAATAATAAAAGATTTTTTTTGTAAGAAACAAGACCCTAGCCAAAACTAGGAAGAAAAAAAAATCAAGAAATGACATAAACTTAATATTAAAGAGATATAACCTGATAATAGCACAAGCTATTATACCAACTAATGCGGACACCTCCCAAGATACGTTAAAATCATATTTGAATGATTTGCAACTTGACTCAACAGGAACCTGCCTTGAAGAGCCAAAGTTATATGAAATTATCACTTCTACCCTACACCTATAAAGAGATGCAAACAAGTAGTATAAAATTATAACGAAGTTAATTAATACAACCAAAATATTGATGTCTTCTCTCAAGTGCAAGAGTGTCGAAGTAATAAATAACCTGGCAAGACCGGGGTTGAACCACAAGGAGGTTAATAATAATAATAATAATAATAATAATAATAATAATAATAATAATGAGTTAAAGAGAATTTAGAGATGTAAGATTAATGCGAAGATTAAACAATGATAAAAACAGTTGTCAAGGTTAAAGGATCCACTAATGGTATTTCAAATAAGTATAATATAAATTTTTTTTTATTACTCAACTAGAAACCACACACAAAGGAGGTTACAATAGGATGATTTGTCATTAATAACTTATTATAAATTATTAACATGATCATATTAATTATTTTATTTAAGTAACACCAAACTTTTAAATATTATCAGGAATTTATGATGCTAACTTATGTTAACAACAAATCAAGTTTCTTTCATAGCACAGGTGTAGGTTATACCATACGGTTGGTTATGAAAGTGTCAAGCATTTGTTGTACCAAGTGCTATACAACACAAATATAGATTAATCATTTAACAAGTAAGGTATTAAGAATTAATAAGATAAAAATAACAAGACATGTTAATAGCAAACTTTCTTGAATGTAAGCATTGAAGTCCGTATTGAGTTTATATTATACATATCGTAACACCATTAGTGATGTCATAACCCAATTCTGGGTTATTCTCCAAAATTCACATTTTTTTCAAAATAAAAATAAAAATAAAAATAAAAATAAAGGTTGGCAACGTGGAGAAAGCAGGCCGGGAAATCAAGCTGTAATTTTTTAAGGAAATTGAAGGCCTAATTATACCCTATTATGCCCTAAAATGGAGACAAAATACAAATTCAAGGTCAAATTAAATTATTATTGGGCCAATTTGATTTAATCATGGGCTAAATTAAATTTTAATTATGTTTAAGAATTAATTTGGGTCCAATTGAAGGATTTAATTAAGTACAAGGACTTAATTATACTTTAAATGGGTCAAATTAATTTTATTTTGGGCTTAATTGGTGAAAACTTAAGTTTGGGAGCCTAATTTGAGCTTAATTGAGGAAATTGAAATTTTAAAAGACCAAATTTAATTTTCTTTCCTAGTTAATTGATTGACATTAGGGGCCAAATTGCAAGAAAATTGAAGTTTGAGGTCAATTAGAGGTTAAATTGAAGAAATTGACAGCCAAGGACCAATATGCAAAAGGCGTTAGAATTTTGGGGCTTAATTGACAAAAAAACCGGGGGTGAAATTAAAGGAATTGAAAGTTTAATGGTTAATTAGGGTTTAAATGGAAAAAAATCCAGGACCAAGGACCATATTGTAAAAGGCGCGTAACTTCGGGGTTCCAATTGAAGTTCATCAGGGACTTAATTGCCTTAAATCCAAAGTATAGGGTCAATTAGGGGTTAATTGAAAGCTGGAGGACTAAATTAAAAATCAGTTTAAATCTCTAATTCAATCCAAAACAACGCCGTTTTACATTATAAAAAAAAAAAGGACTAGACGACGTGTCGTCTGGTTACTATTTATTGTCTTCCTCGTTTTACCCAAAAGAAACAGCGTGGGAGCCTACTTTGCAAGTGCATTTAATGCTTGATTTCTCCATCAAATCAATCAAAACTTGCACGAAACGGATCCCCTGCAGTTCCTCTACAACCCCATGTGAACATTTTAGAATGAATGACAGCACGGAGACGTCGACAACGGCGTGAAGAGGTCAACTCAGGCAGCCTTTTCCAGCAGATTTGACAACTTAGGGAGGCTATATTGAACCAACAGTTAGCATCCTTACCAACTCAATCAAGGGCTGAAATTTTACCCCGGTGTAGAAGAGATTGCTGATTAGTACTTAAAACTGCATTTTTATCAAGGTTTTATATCATCATTTTGCACTTGATTTTGCACTTGAAGTATCAATAACTCCTTAACTAAAGCATGTTTTATAATAACATATCTAATAATATAAGATATCTTTAATTTATGGTAAGTATTCATTTTAAATGCAGGCCTATCACATAAATGAAAGAATTGATTGATGAGTTGAAGTATTGAAATTGAAAGGATAAAGAGATGGCCAAACTTAGAAAAGAGATGTTGGTGCAGTCCAAACTGGAACATTGTTTGGTAATCGGGTCATATCTGGAGCTATAGATCTTGGATTTAGGTCTACTTTATATGGATGGAAAGGTAAGATATAGGCCTACAACTTTCATGAAGAGCCTAAAATTTAACAAGGCCGTTTGTAAGTCCAAATTGTAGCAACAACGAAGAAGTTCGAATCTGTCCTGCAGCCCAGACACTATTCAGTGTTCAGCCCATATCTCGAGTTCTAGAAGTACAAATGATCTCAAATTTTTACCCTAGAAATATGAGACAATTTCCTATAACTTTTATTATTGAAGTCTGTTCAAATTATGACGTTATCAATGATGTTTTTGGAAGACAAGAAGATAAGAATTGTCATCAAGTCAAGATGTGGCCACCCATTCATCAATTAGTCAACAAATCAATAGTTCCGAATTTTGGCCTATAAAAGGAGGCATTTGCCATGTATTTAGGCATCTTGGTGTTTAGATCAAGATCATGCTCTTACTCTTTTTTTTTTGTAATACTTAAGTTTTGTTTATATTAATCTCTTATTTATGCCTTTCATTTCCTTTTCTTTACTTAGTTAACTTCTTTCTCATTTATGTTCTTATCTTGTTTTTTTATGTTTATTTCTTTCATTATGTGTAGCTAAGTTAATTATGTCAAGGTGAAAAGGGTACACTAATGGTGTAAGAATAAGTATAATATAAACTTAACATGGACCTTAATGTTGGATACTAACATGCTTTATATTT
>Ga0325404_1004532_pt1 | contig 14745 bp, 11 predicted proteins | sample PopdelMetagenome_18_FD_205664 | JGI IMG/M metagenome (GOLD analysis project Ga0325404, IMG submission 205664) | Populus deltoides microbial communities from Bellville, Georgia, United States - Xylem-Control-R1 | ecosystem: Host-associated > Plants > Phyllosphere > Stem > Wood/Secondary xylem... | reverse complement strand
TCTTACATTAGGATTTTTATATTTTCCGAGTCACAAACGGTAGCCAAGATCCCTATATATATTCACTTAGCCAGCCTTACAATTCTCAATCCAAAAACTTCCATCGATTCCTTTGCCGTGTTCTGTATTCTCTGGTCATCAGCGATCTCTCTTCTCTCAAGCCCTTTTGCTGCACAAACATGGCTCGTTATGTGATTTTTCCGATGGCCATCTTTCTTGCTTTTTGTATGCTGTCATGCGTAGCACAGCAACAACCATGCGCAACTTACAAATTTTCGAACAACAAACAGTTCTCTTCTTGCAGCGATTTGCCTGTTTTGAGTTCCTCTCTTCACTGGAATTACCATCCATCATCTAACAGAGTTGATGTTGCCTTCAGGCATACTGGTGTTACTGATCGCAGATGGATTGCTTGGGCTATCAATCCAACTTCAGGAGGGATGATTGGTTCGCAAGCGATTGTTTCTTTTCCGAGAACGGATGGAGGACTTGCAGTTTATACTTCGCCGATAACAAGTTATGGAACGCGATTGGAACAAGGAAATCTTAGCTTTCCTGTCTTGGACTTGTCTGCTACTAATCAGAACAATGAGATGATAATCTATGCAAGCTTAGAGCTCCATGGAAACATCAGTACAGTCAATAATCTCTGGCAAGTAGGTCCAATGTCTGAAAACACTCCAATGATGCATAGTGTTACTCCATCCAGTCCCAATGTTAAATCCATGGGGAGTTTGGACTTCCTTTCCGGAAGGATTACAACGACAAGAAGTTCTTCAAGCACACTGAGAAATATCCATGGAATATTGAACACAGTAAGCTGGGGTATTCTAATGCCTATTGGGGCCGTCATTGCAAGATACTTGAAAAAGTTCGAATCTGCAGACCCTTTATGGTTCTACTTGCATGTTAGTTGTCAAGTGCTGGCCTATATTCTTGGTGGTCTAGCTGGATTTGGGAGTGGGATATTTCTTGGCGCAAGGTCTCATGGAATTGAACATGGCTCTCACAAAATCATCGGCATTGTCCTCTTCTGCCTCGCAACAGCACAGGTGTTTGGTGGTTTGGTCAGACCTGACAAAGACAGTAAGTATCGCCCCTTCTTCAACTGGTTTCACTTGCTTGCGGGTTGCTCAACACTTATCCTAGGCATATTCAACATATACAAAGGATTTGACATATTGCACGCTGCAAAATTTTGGAGGCTGGCCTACAGTGGTGTAATACTAACTTTGCTATTGGCCACATTACTTTTGGAAATATGCACAAGGTGGTGCATGCCAGTCGCTAAGCGTTCTATGTCGGATACCGTGGACAAAAACACATCCACTGTCGTTGCACTAGCTGCAATGGAGGTTTAGATTTGGGATGCGCAATGCTGCATTGGGACTTGCGATTAATTGAAAGACAAACTTGTCTGCAGCTGATCAAGGTGCACCACAGGTGGAGGAGGTTTTGATGGAAAATATTTGATGTACAACTCATTTTTATATTGAATAATTATTAATAATGATTGAATCCCTTTATACTGATTCTATTAAGCTTGGAATCACTATATGTTTTTTCTAACTCTGCTATCCCATGCTGTCCTGATCTTCTATGCAGAACATCTTCATCAATTCCTGATCTTCTTTGCAGAACATCTTCATCAATGTGATCTTCTACTCTTTATCATTTGAAATACAAAAATAATCCTGCTCTAATTTCTCATATTGTGATGCAGTTCTCTAGTCCAGCAAGAATAGTTGTTCTTCGTTCAAATTGAAAATTTACAAGGCCGTGTGATACCAGGATAAAAACTCTATTTCTCCCAACGTCTCTCTCCAAATTTTTTCTTGTCATGCTTGATCCATACTTTCTCCTTGTGCTGTTGATTTGAAAATTTGTTCCACTTTGCTCAGTACTAACGAAACTGTTTATCCTGTTTGCTACAAGGATGTCCCCAAAATTACGCCAGAGAAAAAAAAAACATAAAACACATTTGGTTAGAAAAGTAAATTTAAAATAAATTTATATATGATTTTTGAATGAATTTTTATACTTAAAAATATTTATTCTACATCCATTGTTTTGTTTCTAATCAAACACCGTTACCAGTTTAATTCAGCAAAGGTGAGCAAATTTTCAAATCAACATGTTCCATCGAACATTGATGTGTGTGTGTGTGTGTGTGTGTGTGTGTGTGTGTCATAAAACTTCAAAAGAAAAGGATACAAAATGTTTTCCCACACAACATACAAAGAACAAAAAATTGAGACAATGAATACGCCCAAAATCATCATCTCTCCAAAATTTTGTAAGCGTTAATTTGCATTGGCACTATTTGGCGTTGATTAACATCTCAAGCACTCATACAGTGTAAGAAAGACACTAACTCCATCAGATGATCTTTGCTAGAGTCATATATATCGGTCAAATTCTAGAAAGTGAAACATCAATAAAAGGCAAGATTGATGTCAATTTTCCTCTTACTTTGGAACTATACAAGCATCTGAAAGCAATATCAGATCGATGCATCTAAAAGGATCCAGAATGTCGATTAATCATAGGTTCAATCACTCAGATTTATCTCTATTCCCTGAAGTTGCTCGCACTAACTGTTTGAATATGGGAGAGTATTTGTGGTGCCGGATGAACATGATCAGAAGAAAAGAATTGGCAGCCAGAAACACTAAGCCTGCCAACCAAAGCTGGAGGAAAACATTTTTCCCCTTAAATTCAAGTAAATAACCCCACAACAACCAATGGGTCTGAGCTCCCATCCATAGAAGTACACAACTTAAGCCTTCCCACTTCAGCTTCATTTTGCTCCATGGCAGTATGAGAGGCAACAAGCAAAAAAACCATACAAAGTACTGTGCGGTAATTACCTGTCAACCAACATAAATTTGACTTAAATCAAATATGGAACCGTATTTTTTTCTTTAAATACTAAAAAAAACATGATTCTAAGAAAATTTGATGAGTGTTGTTGTCACCAGAAACTTGATTTACCCCACAGAGAGGGCCATTGAGATAAACAGATAAATAAACGGAAAGCTTGTTTGACAAACAATTAAAAGAAACGATGCGTGCAAATCATGTGTTCTGGTACTTAATGGATGATAAACATAGCAAATGGAAGTTCAATAAAGTTGCAATAAGTGACTGAAACGAACCTTATTGAACGCCACAAAAGCCACTGTCTGCAAGAAAAGGCAGAATGGAAGGTCTTGAGCAAAGCGAATAATAAGAACCAGCTGCACTATCAATTGGGGCAAAAAAGAGATGAGCTTCTCCACTACTGAAAATTCATGTTCAACATGGAGATATATGTGATAGAAATAGATGGAAAAATTATGTCTTGGATCTGTACGAGTGAGATGGTACAGCAACGCCTCATTTAAAAACTCCCATCTGTATAAATAGAAGAAAAGACCAGTACATAGCATGAAAACAGATCCTGAGACCATTGCAAACATAATTCTCCCTCTTGTAAATATGGTTTTCAATGCAGTCCATACACCATATACTTCAGATACTTCTTTGCAACCGTGAGACGCATTATCTTGACTAGATTTCCAATTCACAAGACGTGGCTTCTGACCAGATTGGAAGGAATGCGGATCAAGAACCAGAACTATAGGAAGAGCATAGATTATGGGATAAATCCTGAAATGGACAACCAATCCATACCAAAATGCAGCTTGGACAACATTACCTGCACGACAGAAAATAGCACGGTATCAAGAGAATTGGGTATCTAGATGTGCTTGCACCGTGCAAATACCAATCACAGAAAACATCACGAAACATTGCCTCCCCCTCCCTTATGTGCAGGAAAAAAAGAAATGGAGAGGAGCCAACTACCCTAACAATCTAATTTTTCTATATGCCAACATTAAAGCATTTATATCTTAAGACTGTAGGGGGGGCAAAAAGCTGGGTAAAGAATGGTCATGTTAGTAGTAGACAAAAAATGAGAAGTTAGCAATTCAGAGTGAGCAGAGCACACCCTAAAACACTACAAAGAATCTAGCAAAACAGACAACATATCACTATCAATTGGCATTTTCTTTAGCATCTATATGTGTACATTAAAGCATTTATATCTTAAAAAACCTTCACTTCTGAAAAAATAAGAGCTGGGTAAAGAATCGTCATGTTAGCTGTTGAAAAAGGAAAAGTTAGCACTTCAGAGTGAGCAGAGCACTCCCTAAAAAGAATCTAGCAAACCAAACCACATATCACTATTATTTGGCATTTTGTTTAGTTTTCGTAACCTATTGCCCCTAATCTCTCCAATAGTAGTTAGAACAATCAAGCCATCAAAAGTAGGCGACAAGGAGTTGTCTCTCACAATTCATACCTCAAATTGAATCACAATTTCACGAAACAGATTAATAGATAGACACAAGTTGAATTGAACCCACTTAGAAGTATCAGCTAGAAACACATACAATAAACAGGTTACATCTATCCCAAGAGAAACCACTATACATTATCCATTTTTCAACAAGAATACATAGAAAGAAGTAGAAATATACCTTTGATAAGACAGATAATGATCCATAAAATCATGGCACACACGATAGGCTCGCAGTTCCCACGGGTTCCAATGGTGAAGGTAAATGGATTCAGCAGCCATGCCATTACAGAATACAAACACATATCCTCAGGGACCTCACGTTTCTTCAAAATGTACTGAATAAATGACCCCACAAATATATCTGTAAAATCAAATAACATAAAGCTATAATTTAAAAAGAACCCAACGTTTAAAACCAAAATCCAAGCTAGAAAAACACGCGAGATCATTTCAAAGTTCGAATCTTTTGCATAAAACTATTAACTAAAACGAACCCAGCTTTCGAAACCAAAATCCAATCAACAAAACCACGGTAAACCAATTCAAAGTTTGAAACTTTTTCACTTTACCTGCAGCAGAGAAGATGAATTTGCCCCAAGAACGATGAATAAAAGAATTGGGTGTCAATAAAAAGGCAAGCAAAGGTGAGTATCTATAGGTAGTTCTTTTATAAGGAGATTCACCATTAGCCATTAATGAAGCAGCATCAGAAAATACAAGGTAATCTACATCTGTGTACCTAACTTCCATGTGGGTATCTTGCCACTCGCCGTACACAATTAGAATAACACGAAAAATGGCTGAGAGGAGAAGCAGGGTACGGATTTTTAGCCATTTCATTGCTGAAATAGAAGACAAGAAAGATGATCTCTAGGGTCAGATGGAAAATATAGAAGTTGAGTGGTAAGAAATGGTGTACGCTGTCACTGAAGGTAGCAGGAGAGGTCTTTAACATTGGGTGGTGTGTGGATCTTGGAAGCCGGTTTAGGACTCGCGAGTGTCATGTGTCACTACAGTAACACAATTCTCAACGGAAGCGCATGTTTGTTTTTATATTTTTAAAAAATCGAATTTTTTTAATTTTTTTCTTTAAATTTCTTTTTGTTTTTCATGTTGGTTTTTTTATATATTAATGTTAAGAATAAATTTAAAAAAATATTATTTTAATTTTTTTATTTAATCCTTAAAAAAAATTATGATTTAATTATAATTAAAAATCAATTAATTTTGATCTATTATGATAGGGTGGGATTGAAAAAAGATGGAACAAAATGAAATAAGCGCAAAATATTAATGGCGTGCTATAAGTTTTGAAAAAATCATATGTATCCTCAAACTTCAAAAATAATATGAATTATACAATTTTGAAACCTTAATATTTTTTAGATTTAATTGTAAACCCTAGTTAAAAAAACATTGGTAACATTACCGGGGAACGGTAATAAGTCTATAAAGAAAGTAAATGATAAAAATACAAAATAAATATATTTGAGATAAGAAAATTATCTTGAGAATTAAGTAAAATAATTTACATGATTCATGTAAGAATAAAATAAGAAAATTTGGATTTTTGATGAAAAATCACAAACCAGCTAGTTTTACATTGTAGCACATAACTTTCAATCTGATCGTCGGATTAAGTTAAAATTTTGTGCGGAGTCTTCTAATTTTTTTAAAAAAATTTAGGTTAAAGTTTCATAAATTTTAGAGTTTCATAGGATTTTTTTTTCAAATTAAGTATAGTAAATGAATAAAAAAATGACGCAAATAAGTGTCTGGAAATTTCTTCAATGATCAAATTAAAAATTGGCCCAAAACAGCACTCCATATAAGCTGCTAGCAGTGCAAACAAAAAAAATAAAAAATATGTGATTTTTTCACTATGCATTGTTCATCCTCTCGTATATTATTAAAGCTGGAGTGTGCAAAATTTTTTATCTTTTTAATTTGATCCTTAAGTTTTTTTTTTGTGATTTATTTATAATTAAAAACTAATTAATTTTGATTTATTATGAAATGATAGAGCTGAAAGAAGATGTACAAAATAAAAAGGTGCAGAACATGGATGGCATGTCATAAGTTTTTAAAAATATATTTTGGCCCTCAATATAAGTTGCTAGCAGTGCTAAAAAAAAAATGATTAATAAAATTAATGTTGTATGAAAAATATCATGAATTAAATTTATATTGGAAGAATTCAATTTAACTAAAAAATGATGAGATTGGAAGAATTCAATTTAATTAGAAAATGATGAGATTGGAAGAAATTGAAGTATTATAGTACCAAAGTAAAAGAAAGAAGGAAAACCTGGGGACTAGATAAACTAATGTATGGCAAGTAAGGGCTAAAGTGCAATTAATGAAAATTTGCAATATAGAACCTTATTCTTCATGGGTGGCTAAAATTCTACATTTTATATTCTAATGTCAACAAATGAACTAGTGCTCAGTAGCTGAGCTGATGAACTAGTGTTCGATATTTTTGGTGGAAAAGTTAGCATCCATGTTGAGGGAATAATACCTAATAATTGGGTGGATGAGTTAGTGTCCCTAATGAGGAACTATTGCACTCTAATTGGGTGGAAGGGTTAACGTCCTTGTTGAGAGACTGGTACCTGATATTTGGGTGGATAAGCTAGCATCCCCAATAGGGTTGTAGTACCCGAGTGAAAAGGCTAAAAATGAAATTAATTTAATGATTATGGATATGTAAAATATTAATGATTCATTATAAACTATATATATATATATATATATAGAAGAAATTTTCTCATATAGGTGTAGTGAAATGATGTATTACATTTCTTGATGATTATGTTGATGGGATGTCAATTTTATTTTCAAAACCCTCGCAATAATAAAGTAGATCTTGTTTGAATGATAGACACTTTATGTATGTTTATGTTGATTAATATGTATTATAGGATGAACGAATGATGTAAAAGATGTTGAATGAATCATTTTGCTTATAGAACAAAATTTTTACATGTAATTAATATGAATGTCATACTTAAAAAATATATTTTTTGGTGCTAAATTAAGTAATAGCATTCTATAATGTTTGCTCACATGACTAACAATGTTAGAGTGGTAAAAAAACCCTTAAATTTTCATATTTAATTGAGAAATTGTCACGAATAAAATAACAGGGATGTTACATTAATTTTGGTACAAAAATTTATTTTTGTCATTTTTTTAGTCTATAATTGAGAGAGGAGATAGAGAAGTCGTTGTATTTCAGTAGTAAAAAAAATAGATATATCACTGACACCAATTTAGGTCACCGAAACAAACGATATTTATGCCAAGTTGTTTTATTTGATTAGGAGAGTTCGTGTTATATTTTTTTCACCTTAAAAAATCATGAAAAAACAGATATGAGTTCATGTTGATTTTATGGTTTTGGGTTGATTTTGATTTTGGGATGTTTTTTTTTTGTTTTTAGCTTTTTAAGGCCATTGACAAGTCTACCACGGTTTCTAAGGTGTTTTACAACTGTTTTTGGTAAAAAAACGGGTTGAAAAACGGGTTTCTGGGTTAAAAAACTTAAACTCTGATTTTCCAGCCACCACAGTAGTTAAAATATAGGCAAATTAGACAACGTGTCTTCTTATTTTTTTTTAAAAAAATTAGAAGACGACATGTCGTTTGCTTTTGTTGCAACAAAAAAAAGACCCTGTTGCGCAAGCCTGCCAATAATGACTAGTAAAAACGTAATTTGACTCAAAATAATTTTTCAAGGTGATTTTTTTTATAAATATTAAAACGACAATATATTGGATTGATCTGGGTTAACATTCCAATCCACGTGTTGGATTATGAAACAATAATAACTTCATAAAAAGTAAGTTAAAACAAATTATAAAGCATAATTTCAAATAAATCTAATGTTAAATAATGAAATTAAAAAAAAGTCAATTAAAAAAAGAAAAAAAATAACTCGAGTCAACCTGAATTAACTTGTCAACCTTGCGACCCGGTTAATGAGACCGGGATCATCCAATAACACCACGAGCCAACCCAGGTTATCTCGTTAAACTTGTGATCCAGGTCATAAGACGGGGATAAACTCATAAAAAGCAAAACAAAACAAATCACGAAGTTTAATTTCTAATTAGCCCATTGTTGAATAATGTATCCGAGAAAAAAAATCATAAAGGTAAAAGAAAAAATAATTTGAGTCAATTAAATTAACCCGTTAAACCTGCAGTTTGACTTATGAAATTAAGATAATTTTATAAAAAAAATTATAAAACTTAATTCTAGAAAATATAATTTAAAATAATAAAATTTAAATTAAAAAAAAAACATGAAAAAACACACACCAAAAGAATGAAAAAAGAACAACATTTCAATGGATAATGTTGTACGAGGAGGGACAGTCAAAACCTCCCATTTGTTAGTCTTTTTTTTAATTGTTAATGTTAATTGTTAATTTGAATAGTTAATCGTTAATGTTAATGTTAATGATCTTTATATGTTTAACCATTCAATTTCAGTTTTTATTTCTATCTCCAAAAATAAATAAATACATTGATATCAATTTTAACCTCGGTGGTTTTACAAAAAAAAAAAAAAAAAAAAAAAAAAAAACCACAAAGGCTTTAATATTTAAAATAACAGTTAATAACAATTAAAAAAAAAAACAGAAGGAGAGATCACAGAGCCATCTCACTAACCTACTGGCACAAAACGACAAGCAGAACAAAAACAAAAGCCTTAAAATGGCCCCACCAGCAACAAGCCACACGGGTGGGCCGTTCACAATTCCCCAAAAATAAAAATAAAAACCCTAACAGGCAACTCTATCTTCCATTAACTCCGTTACCCTACCGTAACGGCGAATCTTCACCTCGAAGCGAATCTCGTAACGGTGGGAAAATTTTGGCGGTAAAACAACCTAACTATCATAACGTGGCAAGTCCCCATTGGTTCTCCATGTATGTATATCACCATGTCATGTATGTATGTTAAAAAGCCTTGTTAGATTTTCCCGCGCTAGTGATAGAAAGAGAAAGGGAGATAGAGAGAGAGCCTGACTGATAAGGGTTTCCCCAAGAAGAGGTCTCTCAGAGAGAGAGAGAGAGAGAGAAACAGAGAGATATAGAGAGAGAAAGAAGGAGGGAAATTTTTAATTTTTAATTTTTAGGGTTTCACGAGTTAAACAAAGTCTTGTGGTTTTTTGAATTCGATCTGGTAAAAACGGTGGCTTTTTTTCCTTGTGGAATTGAAAGGTAGAAGGTTTTGTTGTTGGATCTGCAGATCAGTGAGATTTGAAAGATCTGGAGATAAGTATTGTAAGTTTTCTTTTATCTTGTTTAAATTTGATTTTCTTTTGGGTTAATATATGTTTTTTTGTGCGTGCTTAATTGTTTGGTTAAATTGAATTTGATCTAAATTGGGATTTCTTGACATTATTTAAAAGTTGTTTTTTTTTTCCTTCAAAATTTTCCTAATTTGTTTTTGGGTTAAGGGGAGCTGGAATAGTAGTTACTAAATGCTACTAATCATGTTTTAGAAGTTAATTTTTGTTTTTTTGAAATTTGGGGTTTAAGTTGGAACTGATTTGGAATTGAATTATTGGGTTTGGTAGATTTCTAGTTGATTTGTTGCGTTGACTAAGGAATTAGCTAAATATCGGATCTATTCAGTTCAGTTTTTATTGAAAGGAAAAGGAGCTAAATTTTTTATAATCAAGTGTAGTGTTTGTGTTAATTAGGGTTTTGAATGAGTCCAGCTGCTCTGAAGAATATGGAAGAAAACAAAACTACAGTTATGACAACCAGTCATTCAAGTAATGATGGAGGGGAAACTGTGAAAGGGTATAGTGATGCGGTTGAAGTTCGATTTTCTGACTTTTGCAAGGTATAAGATACTTAGCATGCTTTTTTTTTCGAGTGTGTCATGTTTGTTTTTAGTTATTTATTCACTTAAGTTTGTTGATTTGGAATTTAAAATGGGATCTGATGGCAGAGTGGATTAGCATTGGATGAGAACACTTGTACACAGGCTATTAAGCTTTTCAAAGACACGAAACATCTTTTGATGACAAATGTTTCATCTATTGGGAATGGCACGGTACATATTTTATCTTCTCATTTATATTATTTATGTACTTTTGCTGTTGTTTTTCATGATAAAAGGCTGAAGATCTAATTGGTTTCAAATTTGATGTGTTAGTCGGAAGAAGCAGAGAGGTTTTGGTTTGCATTTGTTTCGTACTCTGTTAAGAGGTTGAGCGAGAAGAATAGAGATGATGCACAGCAGAAGTCTGATGATCCTGGGCTTACTTTATGCCAAATATTGAGATTAGCAAAGCTGAAGTGCGTTCCTTTTTTAATCCATCTGAATTTAAGTAGCTTTTCATTCTGAATTTTTCTAATTTTAATCATCTTGATTAATATCTTGCAGCATCGTGGACTTCTTTAAAGAGCTACCCCATTTTATTGTCAAGGCTGGTCCAATCTTAAGCAATATATATGGTGCAGACTGGGAGAACAGACTTGAGGTATTGATATGGTTGAGATTTTATCATATCATTAAGAAGGGTTTATTTAACATTCCCTTTTATTTGTATTGTCTTGTGTATTTGTCTAAGACAGAATTCATTGTTTTATGTTTGTTTCTCTGTTTGTTTCTCTTCTACCAGGCAAAGGAGCTGCAAGCCAATTTTGTGCACTTGAGCATTTTAAGCAGGTGGCTGTTGTTCCAATTGCATTTACTACTGTGTTTGCTGGTTTATAGATCTATCTTGTTTGTGGACTGTAGTGCAGGAACTATTTGGTTAAAAAAATAGTACATGAACTATGTTTACAGGAAACTTGCGGTATTTGCTGGTTTATTTTGCTTTCCTTCTGATATCTCTAGGATAATAGTACCTTTGCCTTGTTTGTTTTTGCGTTTCAAAATCACTTCTGAAAAAAATTATTTTTTTCTTTGCTTTAAATTAATATTTTTTTAGTGTTTTCAGATTCTTTTGATGTATTGATGTCAAAAATAATTTTTAAAAAATAAAAAAACAATATTTTATAAAAAATAATCATTTCGAGCGAAAAACACTTTGAAAAGCAACCGCTACCTCACTCCCCAACATCCCATGAAGCTGCTTTTCTGATTGCAATTTTGCCTCTTCATATCACTATTGAATCTGAATAGCATTATATCTTTTTTTCATGGTACAAGGCACTACAAGCGTGCATGCAGGGAACTTTTCTTGACAAGTGATGCAAGTTCTGATAAACAGCCAGCAATATCCAATGAAGCAACACATGTATCAGACCACCATCGTTTTGGGTGGTTGCTGTTTCTGGCTCTCCGGGTACATGCATTCAGCCGTTTTAAAGATCTGGTCACTTGCACAAATGGTCTGGTTTCTGTACTGGTGAGTTATGTTACTATACTTCATCAACAAATACTAGATTGCTAGCTTGATAAAAACAAGAGGCACAAGCATTACTTATTTTTTTTGAGAGAAAAAAAATTGTGTTGCTCCTTTATAGTTTATACAATACAAGAGAAGAATTGTTAGAAATGTTGGGAATAATAATCCTTTTGTCTTTTGTCTGTTAAAAGGAATAATGGAAAGAAACACTGCAAATGAAATAATACATACAAAATGTTTCCGGTTTTGTTAGTCATGTCTTGTATTTAGTGCTTCGTTACATGAATCTGTTCCAGTAGTAACTTTTAAGACTTGCACATTTTTTGTCTTCTTTTATAAGATCATGAAGTATTTCATATCAATTAACATTTTCCTTCAATTTCACAAATATTCATCAGGCTGTTCTGATTATACATGTTCCAGTTCGCTTCAGAAATTTTAGTTTCAATGACTCTCAATGGTTTGGTAATGATCTGGCTCTTCTGACAGTTTTGGTAGATCTTCTCCTCAATTTCTGGGAGAAACTATATTTGAAACTTGTTGATTGGAGTCCTGTTCTTTTTATGTGTTTTTCAGTTAGGAAAGGAGACAAAGGTGTTGATTTGCTCGCTTCACTCTGCAATAAATATGACACCTCAGAAGAAGTGTTGAGGAAATCGATGGAAACTACCAATGATTTAATAGCCAATATCTTGAAGAAGAAGCCCCATTCGGCCTCTGAGTATAAAAATGAAAACCTAGTGAATATCAACCCAGGTGTGTTTGAAATGTTTCCATCTAGATTGTGACAACTCCCACTCTCCCCCTCTCCCCTGAAAATCTTGTTGTCTTGGATACAGATCTATATCATCACAACTCTCTCTCTCTCTCTCTCTCTCTCCCCTCTGAGATTCAAGTTCTCTTGGATGCAGATGGTTTGATCTATTATGAAGATTTGATGGAGGAATCATCCCTGCAATCCAGTTTGAATATTCTAGAGAAGGATTATGATGATGCAATTCGTAACAAGGCTGAACTGGACGAGAGGGTGTTTATTAATGAGGAGGACAGCTTACTTGGTTCAGGGAGCGTATCTGCAGGTTCCTTGAATATAACTGGTGCCAAGGTGAATTTTGATGCAGAATGCATATATAAACACATATTGTTAAAATAATTTATGATATTCCCCTGTTCTGTCAAAATTTGATCTCATAGGATCATTTATTTGTTTGTGTAGAGAAAATTTGATTTAATATCCTCACCAACAAAGACAATCACAAGTCCACTATCTCCTCATCGTTCTCCTGCATCTCATGCAAATGGAATTCCTGGTAGTGCAAACTCGAAGATGGCAGCCACACCTGTAAGCACTGCAATGACAACTGCAAAGTGGCTTCGGACCATCATTTCCCCACTTCCATCAAAACCCTCAGCACAGTTGGAGCGCTTCCTGGTGTCATGTGATAAGGATGTAACTAATGATGTCATTCGTAGAGCACAGATAATATTGGAGGCTATATTTCCAAGTAGTTCTCTTGGAGAACGCTGTGTGAATGGAAGTCTGCAAAGTACAAACCTAATGGACAACATATGGGCAGAACAAAGAAGATTGGAGGCACTCAAGTTATATTACAGGGTTTTGGAATCAATGTGCACAGCAGAGGCCCAAATACTGCATGCAACTAACTTGACCTCTTTATTAACTAATGAGAGGTTCCATAGATGCATGCTAGCGTGTTCTGCTGAGCTAGTTGTGGCAACTTATAAGACAGTGACAATGTTGTTTCCTGCAGTTTTGGAGAGAACAGGCATTACAGCTTTTGATCTTAGCAAGGTGATAGAGAGTTTCATTAGGCATGAGGAGTCCCTCCCACGGGAGTTGAGACGGCATTTGAATTCCTTGGAAGAGCGACTTTTGGATAGCATGGTGTGGGAAAAAGGATCCTCACTCTACAATTCTTTGACAGTTGCAAGACCGGCTCTTTCTGCAGAGATCAATCGACTTGGATTATTAGCAGAACCAATGCCATCATTGGATGCAATTGCCATGCATATTAATTTTTCATCTGGATGCTTGCCTCCTGTGCCTTCTTTGCAAAAGCACGAGACTTCTCCAGGATCAGGTGAAGTCTTCTCATCTTTTTTCTTTTACCGGGAGAGTTTTAGAAATATCACTTATACATGGGTCGTGTATCAATTTTTCAGGTCAGAATGGAGATCTCAGGTCTCCAAAGAGACCTTGCACAGACTTCCGAAGTGTGTTGGTAGAGCGAAATTCCTTCACATCACCAGTGAAAGACCGCCTATTGGGTAATCTTAAATCAAAGCTACCACCTCCTCCTTTGCAGTCTGCCTTTGCCAGGTAAGGTTTGGTAGTTTTAGGGGATACAGAGTGGTATATATGCAGTCTATCTGTGTTTTCTATTTTCCAATTTTGAGTTCTGTGCCTTTCTAATTGTTACAGTCCAACACGTCCAAACCCTGGAGGAGGAGGGGAAACATGTGCAGAAACTGGGATCAATGTATTTTTTACGAAGGTAGTAGACACTGTTTTAATTTGTAATTTTCATTGTTTGACCTGCTTGAAAAAATAAGATAAGTTTTTAGGTTTCAAATGTGTGTAATTTTGAAAGGCATTTTAGGTTCCAATTGTGTATAATTTTGAATTTGCTGGCCCTTCTTTCTGTTCATTTGTTATGAAGAGCTGTGTAGGGAGGTGCCTTTAGAGCCACTATTCTAGGAAGCCATGCGAAGAAGTATTCTCGGTCAGTTATTTAACATTTCTTTATCCTCAGAACTGTCACACTTGCAATTTCCAATGTGTGATTGATAGGGTACAGGCACAGCAGAGAAGAAATTAGGGAAAGATTGATGATAAAAAGAAGGGAATAGAGAGAGAGAGAGAGAGAGAGGAGTTGTATTATTTCAAATGAATTCAACAAACTGTACCAGAACATGTACTCTAATACATTGGTATTAACTCTGTCAAAAAGTTGCTAGTTCACTAAAAATGTGCTAACAAATAGTACATGCTACT
>Ga0325404_1004526_pt1 | contig 14759 bp, 13 predicted proteins | sample PopdelMetagenome_18_FD_205664 | JGI IMG/M metagenome (GOLD analysis project Ga0325404, IMG submission 205664) | Populus deltoides microbial communities from Bellville, Georgia, United States - Xylem-Control-R1 | ecosystem: Host-associated > Plants > Phyllosphere > Stem > Wood/Secondary xylem... | reverse complement strand
TATAGTTTCTAACTACAAAATAACGTGAAATTCTCTATCAAGATGTTGGATTATGAAAGTGAAACAGTTGTGAGCGAGCATTGGCCACAGAAACTCAAGGATGTGAACGAGCAGAAATCAATGCATAGCAAAATCTAAACAAACAAAAATGAAAAAACCGAGTACAGAGAACTCACTGCTCAGATAAAAAAAAACTCCTGCCTGAATCTTGATAATTTATTGAACATACATTTTCTATAATCACAATTGGCTCTAGATACACGTTGCCATAGAGTGCGGGCATAAACTACTATACATCTTGTGCTGCTAACTCCTCGTCAAATCACAGGTCATAGAGCAGAAAGTTTAATCAGAAGCCCAGACCCTAAGCTATGAATACAACCATAAACTTCTTTTGTTTTCTTCTCACAAGCATATCACAGACCAGCCAATCATACATTAAAATTTCCTAGCAACACATATCAAGCAGCTCTGTCACAAGCACTCCACTGTACGCAAAATATTTCTACCTGTACACTATCATGCCACAGGAATGGCTCCGAAGCTAGAGCAAAGATATCCAAGACAGTTGTCCTGCAAAATGTCAAAAGACCTCTATTTCATCGCTTAGTTTCCAGCATTACATCTCCAGCATAAACACAGCTTGCTCAAAATCTCCTACAAACTTTTGATGGATGCATGGAAAGCCAATGGCAGGATTTCGCTGTGTCTCCAGTCCAGACAGCATCATAATCTTGAGCGACGAGTGAATTTGATACCATGAAAAGGCGAGTGTCTCCTCTGAGCAGAAGCAATTGGCTGCCCATTCAGAGAACCGGAAAATCTAATATCCCAACCTTCAACATTCTTCGGGACACATGCATCAAAGAGGACTTGGCCAAGTACACTGTGAGCGCTAATACTTGGAGGGTTTGGCAGATAAATTGATCTTTCTTTCCTTTCATCTTGGAGGGGCCCCGACTCCCTGCTATTGTAATATTCTGCTGAACTGGGGACAAAGAAGTGGTCACCTGGCTCAACAGCAACTCTTCTTAAGCTTTGGTTTGAGTTAACAGCAGCTTTCTGAAGGTCACATATTAATTCGGACATCTCATCATGCATGCTGTCCAGGCCAATTCCTTCTCTGAGTTGTTGGATTCTTCGATAATAAACTGAAGGTGCCTTGTCAAGCAAATTAGTCACTGCAGCCCTGTACTGGATTGGATTGTGCTGGTAATGACCTGAAATGCCAAGTGGATGGAATTAGTTCGGTCTTAACATGTAAGAGACATGCTGCACATAGAACAGTTAGAAGTAAGATAGAAACTCAATTCCAAGCAACAAAAGTAGTCCAATAACTTGTCAACTAATGGGATTTGAGCTGTACAACTTTTATCCTTTGCTCTCCTTCTCATTTTCATGGTTGGTAAACAGTAAGAAACCCACAACATACAGACACTATTGGCTGAACATGTCCATTGGAAATGATTACTGCAATCATTGATCCAACTGTAAACCATAAATCTGCAAGCAAAGATACTCAGATTTGAAGAGGCCATTATGGTATTCTCCCTATTCAAAGAACTAGACAAACATAAGATTTAGATTTGAATTTCCTTATTCATCCAACTTTCTCTTGGAAGCATTTTAAGGTACTATTCACAGTTTTTCTGAGATTAAATCTCCATGTGCATCCCGCATATGAAAGGAGACAAGATGCAACAAAGATCATAATGGTAGGATTTCAGATCTCGTCAATGCTTATTCCCAAGAAACAATACTGCCTTTCATTCCTTACCTTACAGAGTGAACATCAAGTAATGTCATACGTAACATGAATGATGATAAGTGCCTGTATTACTATCATCTAGAAGCTCAGCTTTCTCACTACGAGCTGAACCCATCACCTCTGGCTTTTACAGGAAGCCACTACTAGTGGACCAAAGGCCAATTAGTGTCAGTGCCCATATTAAGCGAATCCATGCCATTAATAAAGTGCTAATATGCAAAGACTATTTATTTTCTGGATCAATTTCATTAATATATAATAAAAGGGCAACTTTTGTTTTAGACAAAAGATTGGTGATCAAACAGAAGATTTGTATTGATTATGAATTATAAAGCAATTAATGCTATCCACACACGGTGGCTTGAGAGACTATCATGCGTTGGGTAGAAGGATTTCCTCCTGCCCATGACAGCAGGAAACTAATGTTCTTTCTTGACAATATAGATGAAACAATACAAAATTTCCATTGCTCAGGACTACAATCACCAAATAGGTATGATGACTATGGTTTATCAAATGTAATATGGTTCAATAATGAGAAAAAAGGTCAACTCTCAACTTTCAAGCATCACCCAATCAGTATCAACAAAAGAGAAGGTATTCAACTTATCCGCTAACAAGCACATTAGCGCTTAAATTTTGGTTGTATTTACTTGATTACCATTGTGGCTCATAATCAAAACCCGCACATAAAAGATTCGTATATTTCAGTAAGGCACTTTAACCATTAATAGCATTCAAAACCACTGCAAACTGTATTAACAAAATACAAAAGAATGGGTCTGAAACAAACCTATGTGAGGTGAATGATTCCACTTTACAAGCTTAACATCTCCCCCTTGATCTTGTAATCGTTGAGCAAATTTGGAGATAACATTATACGGTGCGAGGTTATCATTCTCTGAGCATAAAATTAGATATGGAGCACCCATGTCCTATAGAAGAGAAATGAAAGTTAAATATAATGATTGAGAAAGACAGCCAACTTTAGGGGAGCTGAAGGCCAGTAAGAACTTACAATTGAAGAATACAGAGTCTGCCAATACTCAGCACGCTGGGACTCAAACCTTGTAAGGTATAAACCATCTAGTCCAGAAGCAAGGCCTTTAGCAACCCAAGACACAAATTTTGATGGACCAGGCATTCTTTGAATTGCAGGGTGTAGAGCAAATCGGGCACCCAAATCACTTGTAAAATCTATGGGGCAAGAGTCATAGATATGCCCAGAAATGCAATTCTTAACCAATCTACTTTCATCCTTCATGGAATAAAACCAATAGAAAGAAAATTTAAAAAAAAATCAAAACTTTAAATTAAATAGAACCATGAAGGTGAAAGAATATATCATATAAGAAATAGAAGAAAGACAATGCATACCATATTAAGATGACCTTCACATGTTCCTTGAATAATCTGCATTAAGTACAGTAAAATTACTTCTACTGTCAGTGTTGGAGAAAGGGGAAAAATACAAATCAGTATCTTAAAATTTCACTAAAATTACCTGAAAAACCTTGTACATGCAAGCTTTTGGACCCCCAGAAAATGCAACAAATACAATTGGACATGGTCTAACCCTTAGATCCTGCATACCAAAAACCAGTAGGTAATTACTCTGTATTATGAAAAACATAAAAAGTTCCAAACTAATAGATGCTCTATTTCACTGCTGTCACAGTAATGGCAAAGGGGATAAATAATTTCATTGGCATAATTTTGACCAATATGGACCCCACAAACATAGTCACTCCCACACATTGGAACTCCATAATAATATACTTTTGGATGATGATCTAAATCTAATCAAACAATTGAAAATTAGTAAAAGTTTAAGTAACTGACCTCAACAAGCTCATTGAGGAGAATATATGCCAGTGACAAAGCCCTTTCAGGATAAAATCTGTAGATCATTAGCCAGCAACAAACACACATCAAGTTCATCATTATGGAGAAAACAATTAATCCAACCATCTTCAACTCCCCAGCCCCTCTCCCAACACAACCCAACAAACACAAAAAAAAATTAGCATCACTGCCTTTGCATTTGAGTTTGAGCAAATGATTGCATATAAAAGAGTTGATTGAGCTTGTCCCTTCAATCATGGTACACAAAAAGAGATCCATAGAATGAGCCAGACACAATATTCATTCCATTTAATAACATATAGCCATTCAAATGAAAACAACAACAACAACAACAAGAACAACATATAGCCATTCAGTTCTCTCTAATACAAACCTTATTTCGCAATCTAACAAAGAATTTTGCTTTCTTACCCTTAACCAACCTACTTTGTGGCCTTCATCCTCCTATATAAGTCGTCATGAATGCAATTATCACAGAATTACCAAAATACATGCACATTTTCTTTCTCCTATCGAAAATTAAATCAAATTTCACCATTCAACACTAGAATCCGCACATAATTGGACATTATTAAGTTGATTAGAAAACCCTAAATGCTCTGTTTGGCTACTCAAAAGCTTTGGAATATTACAGCAATTAAAAACAAAATGAAATTATTTAGGTATTTATTTCACTAAATATCTACAAATCTGAACTAATTTTGTCACTATAATCAGTAAGACACTATAAAATTATATATATAAAAAAAACTTATAAAAAATGATTTTCTCAGCAACCAAACAGTGGCAAAGAAAGAAAGACTAACGCGGAGAGGAAATCGGCATGAGAAACGAGGGAATTCCAACCAAGAGAGGAATACAAATCCAAGTAACTATTCAAGTGTTCCTCAGGAATCGAATTCCATGCGAATATGACCACAATTCCTTTCGATTCACCTTCTTTCCTTCCCCAATAAACACTACCGCCACCGCCACCAAACATTACTGCTGGACTACTTCTCCTCTTCTCTTTGGTGGAGAGTTGAACTCTAAGAAAGAAAACAAAAACAAGGGGATTGCGTGTGGTTGTGATTTTTTAGGTGAAATTATTATTTCTCAGCTTATGAGGGCGTCTTTTTTTAAAACGATTTTCCCTTCTTTTTTTTTAATCCAATTATGATTTCTTGATTTTTTTGCCACGTTAGATTTAACAGGCACAGGCCCGTTACGGATAAGTTTGTGACTCCCAGCGCAATGCCTGTTGACCAAACACGATGTCGTATCAAAGTTGGTGAGAGAAGTTTTCTTTAACTTTCTTCTTTCAATTTTAATGCAGATTAATATTCTCCAACCCATTTAGTTTTTAGCTTTTCCATGACGAATGATTGTTTGGTATCATGGCAAGAGTAGTTAAAAATTAAAATTGTATTTTGTTTTAATTATATTTTTAAATTTGTGTTTTGTATTCCAGTATGTTTTTTACTTTAAAATATATTAAAATAATTTTTAATTAACTTTTTTATTTTATTTTGAATATTAACATACCAAAATCATAAAAAAATACTAAAAATTATAAATTTAATATTTTTTCAAGTAAAACACACTAAAAAAATATAATCCACCATATTCTCAAATATTTATTGAAAATATTTGGTTAATATACATGATCCCATTAAAAATTCTTTTTTAAAATAAAAATTACAATTTATAATTTTTTAAAAACTTGTATTTTCGAGGGGAAAAAAAGTCGTAAACTCGGGTGAAATTCATGAAAGCAGGTGCTTTGAATCCTTGAATTTGAACAGTCCATGGCCCGTGATGTCAATCCTCTCTCAAATAGTTTGGTGGAGCAACTGAAAATCAACTATTCATTTTATTTTTTTATTTTTTATTTTTTATTTTTTGGATGGACTAGTCGGCGTGCATGAGAAAGGTGGTGCGCGCCTCCCTTATCATCTACGTAAATCTCATGTTATGTTCCCGAGTTATTGTCAATGGCGAAGAACTGTCTTATCTAAAGAAATACAGGTAGGAGATGAGTCATTTTCCTCTTAACGAGTCAAGAAAATGAAGGTTAACTTCTTATTAATTAGAAGACTAACTACAAGGAAATCCAATTAATAATGCGTGTTTTTATTCTTAAATTATCTTGTAAACGTCACGTTGGTGTCCAAGTTGGAAACCCACCACAAGAACATCAAATATATATTAGATATATATTTGGGTTTAGGTCATCGTAGGACCATTTCAACGGTGCTTACGAGTCTCACCACCAAGTGGAACCAGTCGCGGTGTTTCTGATTCTCCCTCCATTTTTAACGGGTCAACTAAGCACAAGCCGGCAATCTTGAGAACCCAACCAATGGAGGAGCAGTAAGTCCGTTTCAACATGGCTGTGTATACATGGATCGTGGGGGGGCTAAAGGCAAAACGCACTGGTATTCCAAAACTGAAAATGTAGCTATTATATAATTACCAAACAAAAAGAAAAGAACTTGAAATTTATATGTTATATGGAGGAGGAGGGCAATGATCACTAATTTCATGTTCTTTTCTTTCTGTGATTTTAGTCTCTGAATCCAGTTCAACTACTTCTTTTCCACCTCAGTGTTATCCTAAATATATAGAAGTGCGCGCGTTTCTTGCAAGTCATCTTGATGAAATTATACTATAATCTGTAAAACTGCTATTCAGGTTGCAAGATCGTATGTTTATTTAGGATTTGTAAGGCACATGCCACTGATGGTGCAAGCTGAAACTTACTTAAAACAGTGAAAAGGCGAAGCCCAGTAAAATAATATCAGCACTCACGCCTTGACTGGTGTGTACTTCCCCCCCTTTTTTTGATAAAATTGATGAATATTTTAGAAAAATAACGTGCTTAATTAGTAATCTCTAATACCAATCTCCTTTTTCTTTCTTTCTTTCAATGAATCATTGACAACCCATCGTTACATCAAATGGCTACGTACGTGGGATATTACTATTATTGCCAGAAGGTGGCTGCCATATCGTTACAAAAAGGAATGACCCCAGTAACGTACAGTTGCTTCTCTTCATGAGGCTGAACTGGACAAAACTAGGTCAGATCACAGCCCTGGTTCAGGTGAAATTAAGAGAAAGAAGCCAGAGAAAAAAAGGCTGAGATATCCCAAGCAACTGCAGCAAGAAGCGGAAGCAGCTGGTGATCAGGCCAAGTCACTTGCTCAAAAGGCTGATCATGAAGAACTACATGAGGCGAAGGAAGAAGAAGCAGAACAAGCAAAGGTTGGTGCAAGCGATTATGAATCGTGTCTTTATATAGAAACGTGATTATGAATAGCATGTTCAAATAAAAACGCCGTTTGTCTTTGTTCAAAACATCTTAATTTCTTACTATTAAAAAAACTTTTTTTTTTTTTTTAACTTCAAAACCGGTACAATGTTGTTACCTGAATTTTGAATGATCTAATCAAAGGATACACAACAAGGACATGTCATCCAACAGATTGACCCAATAATTGTCAACTTCTTACTTCAAATCGGACAATTTGGCTCTAAAATTATTTTTTATCTTTAAAATATATTTTTTATATTTTCATATGGTATTAAAAATAAATTTAAAAAATAAAAATATTTTTAAAAATAATTATTACCACAATACCAAATAAATTCTAAATATTAGACACCCTTGTAAAATTTTACGAGGAAAGGGATATGGTCTTCGGAACACATTAATAATACAAGTGTTTTTACTATATATGCTCTACCTTGCAATATCATACTATTGTTTTTTAGTTTTATTAGCTTTTTTAAAATTTTTATATATATTTTTTAATTTTATATTTCAACATTTAATTTATTCGAGATTTGACTTTATATTTTATTATGATTTACTTTATATATGGTTGACTTAAGTTTTTTTTTTAATTTTATCCTTTAGCATTGAGTTGATTGATAAATAAACTTTATAATTTATTTTGGTTTATTTTCTATAAGGTTATCACAGTCTCATGACTTTGGTCATGAGTTTGTCAAGTTAACCCAACTGACTCAAGTTTTTTTTGTATTTTTTAATTGTTTTTTTTTTAATTTTATCCTTCAACATTGAGTTGATTAAGAATTAGATTTCATGATACTTTTTGGTTTTTTTTTCTATAAAGTTATAATAATCTTATGACTCAGATTATATATTTTGCGGGTTAACCCGAGTAAACTCAAGTAATTTTATTGTGTTTTGTTTTTAGATTGTTTTTTTTTTCAATTTTACCCTTTAATAATGGATTTGTTGAAAATTAAGCTTTATAATTTGTTTTGATTTTCTTTAATAGGGTTATCGCAATCTCATGATCTTGGTCGCAGGTTAACTCGGGTTAACTTATTTTACTTTTTTAATTTACCTTCTACGAGGATATCCAGTCTCATGACTCGGGTCATGAGTTTAACAAGTTAATTCAAATTAATTTTTTTTTTGTTTTTTTTAATTTTATTTTTCAATACCGAGTTAATTAGGAATTAAATTTCATAATTTATTTTGATTTGCTTTATATAACGTTATCATGGTTTCATGATCCAAGTGATAAATTGTACAAATTAACCTAAATTAGCACGAATCAATCTAACATATTTTTATTTTAATAATTTGTTTGTGGCTGGGACACCAATCTAACAATCTAAGTATGTTTGAAACACACAATAATGAAGATAAATCTGTGTGTGACTGATCACGCTAACACTTCACTTCAAAAACTTGAACGAGTGAAAAAAGAAAAAGAAAAAGGAGGGTAAACAAATACAAAAACACGAGGGAGAGGGAGAGGGGTAGGGGGAGGGAACCTTTCTCCAAGTTGACCAAAAAGATACCTGTGAAGATGATGGGTGAATAGAATATTTGTTACTCTTACTTTATACACAAGGAGAGATTTAATTTACAAAAAGGATATAAGTCCCTTTTATTTTTGTAGTTTTTAAAAAGTTTTGAATTTTTTTATTTAAAATTAATATGTTTTTGATATTTTTAAATTATTTTGATATACTAGAATTAAAAATAATTTTTTAAAATATAAAAAATATTATTTTAATATATTTTTAAATAAAAAATATTTTAAAAAATAAACACGGATGCAAAAGTAAGCGATTCTTCCTTGTAAACATCTGGTCTGTTTGGTATTGTGTTTGTAACTGGGTTTCATTAAATTTTGAATTTTTTTTTTACTAAAATTTAATGCGGTTTGTACTTTTTGGATCGTTTTAATGTGCTGATGTTAAAAATAATTTTTAAAAAATAAAAAAAATCATTAACATATATTTCAGCATGAAAAACTATTTGAAAAACAACCATAATCACACTATCAAAGACTCTCATCATAATTAATCAGTTTCGTAAACAGATAAACTGTAAGAAACAGCAAAATCGAAAGAGACCGCTGATCTCTCGTTAACAAGCAATGCATTCTATACCCCACAAGGACCATATCTGTTTTTTTTTTTAAATTGCAAATAGCAATTAAATTAGTGGCTCATCAGATCCAAAGCCAGCCACCAAGCTATAATACATGGCGAGCACACTGCACGTTCTGGCCTCTTTCTTTCAATCGTCTTTTTCCAAATTTATGAACATGTGGCTCGATCGCTATGATCTTGCCACTTGTATGTCGTTGTCAGTGCCCTTAATCAGCTAGCCAACGTGCAATGTACCGCCAGTCTAGCTAGTTTCTCTAATTGTTTCCTTCCCTCCTCCGGCGAGCTTTGTGCTTGCTATCCTGATCTGCTCGGTTATCTCGATAACGATTTTTTACCCTTCTATGGGACGATGCTGCCGTGCTTTCTTTTAAACGGTGAAGATCTTCTATCCTGTAAAGCTGGCTTCATGGGCAGGAAATATCTGTTATGCTCTCACCAGTACAATACAGCCAATAATGTCAGCTCTCCGAGGGACAATATATCACAACGTATCCGATCCCCAGAAGCATGTTTCCACCGCGAAGCAAACAAATTAATAATTGATTAGAAGAACATGATAAGCCTCCAAATTTACCATTTTCGCCCCTCGTGCGTGCGTGCACGTCTCTGCTCCAGCCTCTCGTATATGTGTATGTATGGATGGACGGATGGATGATATCTCGAATTTCTAGCCATTTTATCTCAGAAATTAAGCTTCGTTTCTAGCTCGAGATGATCTCAATGCATGCAGGAACGGTTTTACAAAGAAAACTCAAGAATTAGAAACCCTTTTCTGTTTGTTTTCATTTAAATTAATAAATTCTTTTAGCCGCGGTTCTCATTTCAAAAAAGAAAAAAAAAAAAACCTCCAAGATATATATATGTTTGCCGAAGAAATCATCGATCATGGCCTGATATTTCAGATAATATTCCAAGATTAAGCAGAAAAGGGACATGGAGGTAACGATAAAAAAAAAAAAAAGCCTTCTCTGAAAAAACAAACAAAAAAGAGAACATCCATAAACAGCCAAGCCTAAAGCTCAAACAAAAAAATACTTTTTCCCCGATACAAGAACAAAATAAAACCCATCCCATGCCTGCAAGTCCAAAAAACAACCGCCAGAATTGCTACCGTACCCGCCCGCCACTCAAAGTCCTGGGAATTTTATTCAAGAACCTCGTTTCGATCAATGTATAGTATCGGGCGTCAGATATTATATAAATAATGCGAGACCTCCACGAAAGAAAAAAGAAACTGTACAGCAGCAAACCAGACAACCTTCCCTGAAATTGGCAATTTCAATGGTCACGTGCTAGACGAAGGCTACTACCCCTCTAGCTCCCTTATCGATCCTCTATGGCTTCAAGCAAATCCACTGGTAGCGACCCTCCATTGGCAAATCCATCACAACATCATAGTTGTACCTGCAAATCTCGAATACAAGTTTGTTAGCAGTTAGTTACTCTTCCGTTCTCTCCACGCTCCTTATCCCACGCCACACCACATAAAAAGTAACTGCCACACTGCACAATAGGACCACTTACTTCTCCGCAAATCTTCTCTGCTCCTCTCTCTCTGCCCCCGTGAAAAACGCGTCGATCTCCGCCTGACTCGGCATTTTCACCGCCGGTGAATCTCTCGGGCGAAGACTTTCCTTCTTCTCTATAGCTGCCGGTGAGTCCATGTGATCGGTACTGCTGCCGTGAAAGTCGCTTGAAGGAGTGGTTTCTCTGCTGCCAAGCAAGGGAGGGTGATTTTTAGTTTGGAGAAATGAAGAGGTTAAGGACGGTTTCGTTTTCTGAGACCATAAAGGAATATTAATTAATGAAGCGAAGGTGATAGATTATAAATTATTTGAACCTGAATTTCCTGTCATTGCACGTTGATGAGCTTTCCGTTTCGGGACTCTTCGCCTGCAAATATAAATAAGATTTCATAATTATTACTGCTAATTAATGCTAGGTACTCTTATTTAAACACGAGAAACTGAAACTGAAATTTAAATAATAAAGGAAAAAATAGTAACGACCACGAACAAACAAAACTTATTTAATTTTGAAAGAGAGAGTGTGAAATCCTGTTCCCTTTTCGTTTTCTCGGCAGACAAACTGTAAAATCAAACCACGTCACAAATTTTGTATGTCTTTGTTTGTTTAGTGAGAAAAGCCTGCGTGGACTGAGAAAAACTTCATATTCATAAAGCTTGTCAAAATCTAAAGCTTCCCGGTTGTTTTTCTTTCTTTTCTCACAAAACAAGCTGCAACACACTGCAAAACTTAAATTCCATGATAGAATCTGAACGAACGCCTCTGTTTGTTCACTGAGAAAACAAAGGAAAGTTTACGCAAACTGAGAAGAGTTTTAAACTCGCATGAAGATTCCAGAAGCATCTCAAATGCTTGTTTATTTTTTCCTCTATTTTCTCTGCGAACAAACAGAAACAAAACATGACCAAAATTTAGCCAACTTCTAAGTTTTGAACTTCAAATTCACCTCTAGATCTAGAAACCTCAAGCTATCCTTCACAACCTGGACCGGTGCATTGCTGGAGCAGCAGGAAAGTACTGGAGAGTCGCCGCAGCTGGAAAATCCGGTTAGAACGCCACTGGGATTCGAAGAATTTCCCGGTGAAACCACTTTCTGCGGCGACATATCGGTGCAACAATGAGGTTGGGGCTTCAAATTCAACGAAGGTGAGTTAAACTCTTCGAAATCAAAATTCATTTTCTTTGAGAAACTTGTGATCGAGGATTCCGGAATCTCAGTTTCTGCTACCCGCGTACTATTTCTCGTGCTCTCTCCCATCTTTTCTTTTCTAAGTTTTACTTTAATTTTGAGTTTTTGTGTGCTTTGATTCTGGTTTCTGAAGGGTGGAGAGAGCGTGAAGTGAAGAGAGTTAAAAACGGAGGCACTGAATGAAGGAAAGCCGTTGATATAATGGACGGGTGAGATTTGTTTTTTTAAATGACCCCTTTTGACTTGGTCCTGATTACATTGACGGTGATTAGGAAACAACATCGGGATCCTTTAGGGAGATCTCGCTGTTGAGAGATTCTTTTGTTGACCAATGAATTGCTAACACGTTAAAACCCATGCCATTTGTGCAGTTTTTGGATTTTTATTTTTTATTTTTTACCTATGGTTTATGTATTTATGTATTTTTAGCCTGCTAACACTTCCTACTTATATCATATCCTTGACCGGTGATCTCAGATAATTCTAATCTCTCTTAAAACGACATAGTTTTATATCGGTGGTCTTTAATTTTAAAAAAATTACTGAAGCTTTTTCCATACTACTCAGATTTAAATAAATTAACGTATTAAATTCGATTCCTCCCCTCCCTCCTTTGGTGAGATGAAATGAATACCTAAGAGAAAGAGAGTTTTGATATGTGGGTAATTCTTGTTTTTATGTCCTTTGGTGGTTGGTGTGCTGAAGGTTCTCTTTCTTTTATTGGTGAAGCCGTTATCCAAAGGAAGGTGTGAAGGGATTAGAGGGAGGAGGTGCAGCCATTGAAGCAGTGGTGTTTGTTGAGCTGTGAGATAGCAGTTGAAGATTGTATTCTGTTACAGTTGGTTATAACCAACGAGAATCTTGTATAGATAATACCCAGCTAAGCTCATGTATAAATAGCAACGATTACAAGCAAATAATGCAATGAATTAGAAATCATTCACTTACCCATTGTTTCTCTTCTCTGTTCCTCTCTTCATTATTCTTCTCTGCAAATCTTCTTATTACTTCAACTATATTCTCTGTCTCTTCTCGACATATGGTATCAGAGCCATATCACTAAAATCAAATAAAGAACATCAAGAAACTGAGTTTTCTTGAAAAAGAAAAGCAAAGCAGAAAAGATCAATCAATGGCAACAGAATCAAACAATTTTGTGCAGGCAGCAATACCAAGATTTGATGGTCATTATGACCATTGGTCTATGCTTATGGAGAACTTTCTTAAGTCCAAAGAATACTGGAGTCTAATAGAAAAAGGGATTGGTGCAGCAAGAGGAGAAGGAGTGCAATCAGCAGCACAACAGAAAGCAATTGAAGAAGAAAAATTGAAGGATTTAAAGGTCAAGAACTACCTATTTCAAGCCATTGACAGAACCATCATTGAAACTATACTCAATAAGGAGACTTCAAAGGCCATCTGGGATTCCATGAAACTGAAATATCAAGGATCCACCAAAGTGAGACGTGCCCAGTTACAAGCACTTAGAAGAGAATTTGAAGTTCTTGGCATGAAAGAAGGGGAAAAAGTTGATGAGTACTTTACAAGAACATTAACTATTGCAAACAAAATGCAAGTGCATGGAGAAAGTATGAAGCAGAATGTAATTGTTGAGAAAATTTTAAGGTCAATGACCTCAAAATTCAATTATGTTGTCTGTTCTATTGAAGAATCTAATGATTCTTCAACCATGTCAATAGATGAACTTCAAAGCAGTCTCCTAGTTCATGAACAGAGGATGCAAGGTCAGAAAGAAGAAGAGCAGGCTTTAAACATTACTAATTCAGAGAAAATGGGAGGAAGAATTGAATACAGAACTGAAGGGAAGGAAAGATTTCGTGGTGGTTTCAGGGGAAGGGGTCGAGGAAGGGGAAGACAGCCCTACAACAAAGCCTTGATCCAGTGCTACAACTGTCAAAAACTAGGACATTTTCAATACGAATGTCCTGTTAGAAACAGAAATGACAGGAATGCATATTTTGCAGAAGTAGATGAGGAAGAAGAGATGTTATTAATGGCCTACAAAGATGAAGGGGATCATGAAGAAGCAAAAGAAGAAGAGAGGGTACTAATGACTCATGAAGATATACAGCAAAAAGAAGAAGTTGTATGGATTCTTGACTCAGGTTGCAGCAATCACATGTGCAGCAACAAGGAATGGTTTTTTGAATTTGATGACAAGTTTAGAAGAACTGTAAAGCTTGGAGACAATTCAAAAATGATGGCTATGGGAAAGGGACATATCAAGCTAAACATCAAAGGAATTACACAGGTATTCACAGAGGTATATTTCATACCTGAATTGAAGAACAACCTCCTGAGCATAGGCCAGCTGCAAGAAAAATAGTTAGCAATTCTTATCAAAGATGACAAATGTAGGGTTTATCACCCTAAGAAAGGTTTGATTATGCAATCTCAAATGTCATCTAACAGAATATTTCCCATACTTGCTACTGTGATAACTCCTATGGCTAGTTGTCTACAAGCAACATCTGAAGATGTCACCAATCTATGGCACTGTCGATATGGGCATCTAAGCCTCAAGGGGCTGAAAACCTTGGTTTCAATGGAGATGGTCAAGGGTTTACCTGCACTGAATGACTCATTAAAAGTCTGTCAAGATTGCATGAAAGGAAAGCAGCATAGAGAGACATTGCCAAAGAAAAGTCTGTGGAGAGCATCCAAGAAACTACAACTTGTCCATGCAGATATTTGTGGACCCATTTCACCACAATCAAACAGTGGGAAAAGGTACATAATCACTTTTATAGATGATTATAGTAGAAAAACTTGGGCATATTTTCTATTACACAAATCTGAAGCACTGTCTATATTCAAGAAATATAAAGTGAGTGTGGAAAAAGAAAGTGGTGAAAGAATCAGTTGTTTAAGAACTGACAGAGGGGGAGAGTTCACCTCAAGTGAATTTAATGATTTTTGCAGCACACATGGAATCAAGAGACAACTTACCACAGCATACACCCCACA